>R23__coassemble_34_pt1 | contig 98774 bp, 73 predicted proteins | sample R23__metabat2_high_PE_022 | metagenome-assembled genome bin R23
GGGTGAAAAGGGTGAAGGGGGTGATGGGGATTATTTCAGGCCGCGGTTTTTCAATAAGGGTTCGATGGAGGGTTCCTGGCCACGGAAAGCGACGTAGAGTTTCATTGCCTCCTCGGTGTTGCCACGCTCCAGGATATTGGTGCGGAAGGCCGTGGCTGTGGCTTGGTCAAACACGCCATGCTCCTTGAAAGCCTCGTATGCATCATTATCGAGCACCGCCGACCACGTGTAGCTGTAATAGCCTGCGCCATAGCCACCCGCGAAGATGTGCTGGAAATAAGTGCTTCTGTAACGGGATATAATGGACGGTATCAGGCCGATGGCTTTCATCTGCTGATTCTCAAAGTCTGGCAGCTTGATCGTGGTTTTGGCCTTGATGGTGTGATAATCCATATCCAGCAGAGAGGCAGCAAGCAACTCTGTATTGACGAAGCCCTGTCCATACGTGGAAGCCGCCTCTATCTTCTTTATCAGGCTCTCCGGAATATTCTCGCCATTCTTGTAATGGTTGGCGTACATCTTCAACACTTCAGGCTCAAAGGCAAAATGCTCCATGAATTGGGAAGGCATTTCCACATAGTCGCGGGGCACGTTGGTTCCCGAAAGCGAGCGATAGTGGCAGCGCGACAGAATGCTGTGCAGCGCGTGGCCGAACTCGTGGAACAGCGTCTGCACCTCATCAATGTTCAGCATGGAGGGCTTGTCACCGGAAGGTTTGGTGAAGTTGAACACCAACGAGACCACGGGAATCACATTCTCGCCCTCGCGGGTATAGTACTGCTCGCGGAAGTTGGTCATCCACGCGCCGCTGCGTTTGGACGCGCGCGGGAAGAAATCCATATAGACGATAGCGATCACCTCATTGTTGTCCAAAACCTCATAAACCTTCACATCCTCTTGATAGACCGGAATATCTTTATTCTCCTTGAAGGTCAAGCCATACAAGTTCTTGCAGACCATGAAAAGGCCTTTTCGGGCGGTGTCGATAGAGAAGTAAGGACGGATGTCCTCATCGTTAAGGTCATATTTTTCCTTGCGCAGCTTCTCACTGTAATAGCGCCAGTCGTATGGCTCCAAGGTTGCGCCAGCATGATCCTTGGCCAGCATTCTCTGGTACAACGCAGCCTCTTCCTTGGCTTTTGCCAGCGCAGGGGTCCACACCTGATTCAACAGGGCATACACATTATCGGCGTTCTTGGCCATACAGTCGTCCAGCACATAGTTGGCGTAATTGTCATAGCCCAGAATATTGGCTTTCTCCAGACGGAGGTTCACAATCTCATTGATAATCTTCTCATTATTAAATTCGCCGCCCAGGCATCTTGTGGAATAGGCAGTCCAGATTTTCTTGCGGAGTTCGCGGTCCTTGCAGTTCATCAAGAAAGGCTCCAGCGTAGGCATATCCAGCGTGAAAGCATATTTGCCTTTGGTCTCCGCCTTCTCGTTGGCAAGCTCGGCGGCATTTTGCAATTGTTGTTCGGTCAAGCCGGCCAGTTTGTCCTTGTCGTCCACCACCAATTGATAACCATTATTGGCTTTCAGCACATTGGAGCCGAACTTCTGCGTCAATGTAGCCAATTTGGTATTGATTTCACGGAAGCGAGCCTGCTTTTCGACCGGCACGTTGGCTCCACCGCGCACAAAACCTTTGTATGTTTCCTCCAACAGACGGAGCTGTTCGGGATTCAGATTCTCCTTGTCTTTGTTCTTATAGACAGCCTTCACCCTCTGGAACAGCTTATCATTCAGCATGATATCATCACTGTGTTTGGTATAGAGTGGCATAATGGTATCGGAAAGGGCCTCCATTTCATCACTATTACAGCATTCCAAAAGATTGAAGAACACCGAACTCACCTTGTTCAGCAGCTCGTCGCTGTACTCCAGCGGGATGATGGTATTGCCAAAGGTAGGCTCCTCGGAATTGTTCACTATATTATCTATAATCTCGTTCTGCTGGCGCATTCCCTCCTCAAAAGCGGGCAGATAATGCTCCGTTTTGATCTTGTCAAACGGCGGGACACCGTATGGAGTGTTCCACTCCTGCATGAACGGATTGTCTTTCAACGCGGATTCTTCTTTCTTGTGACAGGCACCGCATACGATACCTGCGATAACGATACTCATAATAACAAGATTGTTTTTCATAATACGACTTTATTAAATCAGGTTGCAAAAATAAGAAAAAATGGAGGTCCTTTCTCCAATAAAAACAATTAATTTTTTATTCACAAACAGCAAAAAACTTCCAAATTCACAAAATCAAATTAACAATTAATTATTAAATTAACGCCTTGATTTTTCGTAAGTTACTAATAATTAGAGAGAAAAAAATTTTGACAAAACCCTTGACAAACCCACTTTCATGGTTGTATTTTTGTGCTGTCAAAAAATCATGACGGGGCCGGCTACCCCGACATGGGGTTTGAGACAAGAAACAATGCATCAACAAAACATGAAGAGAGCCTATTCAAAAACGGAAACAACCCGAGAAGTCCTTGGAGGAAAGGGCCGACCGCGCCAGGCAATGCCGCACTCCCGCGAAAGAGGAGAAATTCAAACAAAATATTAATCATTAAAAACAAAAAAACTATGAAAAAACTGTTATTAATTTTAAGTGTATGTTTAATGGGTCTCAGTGTATATGCAGAAGGTGACAAGCCTATCGTCATCATCCACAAGAGCAATGGCGGTTACTGGGCCTGGCTGAATCTTTACAACGACATCATGTACGTCCCTTCGGAGGATGGAGTCCAACCCGCCATGCTGGAGTGTACGGGTGCAGGATTCAGTGCCTGTCGTGTGCCGAGACAAAACTCCTTCATGGTAGTAAACAACCCCGGACATCAGAACGGCATCAACTTTGACAGCATGATTACGGACGCCATCAACGAAATCATCGCCAAGAGCGAAGAAAACGGACAACGCGGATCGTTACAAGGGTCCACAACCAAGAAAGTGGCGGTCAGGAATGCCACCAGGGGCGGATTCGACACCTATTTCATCCAAGGCGCCTGGAAATACAACGCCTACGGTGAAGGATACCTGAAAATATACCTTAACCGCTCCGACCTCTTGAACAATAGGATCTAACAATTTTCAAGCAATAGAATATGAGGACACGCATAATCGTAATCGGCATATTAGCCTGGATGTCAGCGGCAAATCCGACTCAAGGCCAGACTTGGATAGGTGAGGCTTTCGAGTTAGACACTTCCGTGGTGCTATCCTACTCCTCCCTGCCTTCTGACTTGTCGCATTTGCAACATTGCATCCATGACAACATAATTTACTTTACAGAACAGAAAGCGTTTCAGCATGCCGAGAACGATTATGCGGCTCATATTTATGCCTTTTCCCTCATCAGTCTCACCCCTTTTGAATTCAATCTGTCCCTGCCGTCCGACCTCAAGCGTAAAGAGTGGCAAACAGGTTCCTATTGGATCACCGATTTCAGTTTCAACGGGAATCAGTGTGTGGTGAGTGTGCAGAGTCATGTATTACTCTACAAGCGGCTCTCCCCGACCGAATTCGAGTACGACACTGCTATTGCCCATCCCAATGTGAAAGCGGTTTACCTGCACCAGGGAGACATCTATTACTTGGAGGAGAATCATGACACGGGCTACAAATGGTTCCGTTATGACCCTAAAACCAGGGAAGAGACTTTTGTACGGGAGCTGCGTTACGAAGCTCCGCATGTGGTTCAGGCAAGCCCTAACCGCTACCTCTTCCACGATGAAGACAATCTTTACTTTTTAAGCACCAGGTACCCTGTCCTGAGCCTATACCGACTTGACGGCACATGGCTGAAGGACATCCGGATGATGCTTCCCCATTGGCATCCCTTCGAGGACGAATACATCCGGAAAAGTCTGCGCGTGCCCTATGGCGTGGAAAGGATATATGCCACCAAAGACCAGATTTTCAACTATTCTTATCTCAAAATGGCATTCCCCGTCGATGGACAATACCTGATTTTCTTCACCCAATACGACACCTGTACACAAAAGTCAGCCACCATGTTCGCCATTGCCGACTCCACCGGAGAAGCCAGCCTACATCTCCGAAAGTGCCCGAAGAGTTACCGGTTCACAGAATCGAGATTCCCGTTCAACGTTCTGGAGCCGCTGGAAGCTCTCGTGCAAACAGGTTGGCAGGACCGACTGGTCGAAATCACGATGGATTGCGACATTTCATGGCACGACTTGACCGCCGAAGAATACCACAATCTCAAAGAGGACTACTTCCGAAAACACGATCCAATCATCAAAATCAGGATCATGCATTTCAAAAACAAGGATCTGGCTTCGGAGGCTTTCTTCTACGACAGCCACCACGAGCTCACCTCACTTGACAGGCTGCCTGGTGGGAAACATGTGGTCATCCTTCACAACGATCTGGAATGTTCGGCCTGCGCACACTATCTGCTTCAGGCCATGAACAGTCTGGACACCGCGCAGGTGCATTTGGACATCCTACACGCTTATATTCCGGGGGCTTTGCAAGAACGTGAATTGCACAAAGACGTCAGGAAGTACGTAAGCCGTCCCTACGACTTCTACTACCTGGCCACGGACAGGACAACCCGATATCCATGCTACATTTCTGATAGGGTAAGTCACTATCCGGCAGTTTTATTCTACGAGAAAGGCAAGGCTCCCATTTTATTCTCCAACGAACAGCTTTTCGACGACGACCCATACACATACCGTTTCAAGCCTACCTTCCAAGAGGTTCTGGACAGGTTCACTGTAAAATGAGTGGACGTTGTGGAACGCACGCATAAAAATCATACTTTTGCACTCCTTTTAAGACGTGACGATATGGCATATACGATAGACCTCACCAAGGTAACGCAATACGACCACATTGAGTTTATAGCCAAGCAGGTGGTTCAGGGTTTCATAACCGGATTGCACAAGAGTCCGATGCACGGATTCTCCGTGGAGTTTGCAGAGCATCGCCAGTACAACACCGGCGAACCCATTCGTCACATCGATTGGAAGTTGTTTGCCCGCACAGACAAACTCTTTGTAAAGCAGTACGAGGAGGAAACCAACCTCCGATGCCATCTCGTCATCGACAACTCATCCTCCATGTATTTCCCCATCAGGGACAAATACAACCTGGCCGCCCCCAACAAGATTTTCTTCTCCGTGTATGCCGCCGCCGTCCTGATGCAGATTTTCAAAAGCCAGCGCGACGCTGTAGGATTGAGCGTTTTCTCCGACAAGCTGGACTTGCACACGCAGGCGCGTGGCGGGGATGCGCACCACAAAATGATATACCGAGAGTTGGAAAAGATTCTGCAACCCATCGGCACGGATGTGCACCGGACCTCCATGGTGACAGACACGCTGCACCAGATCGCCGACCAGATCCATCGCAGATCGTTGGTTATCATATTCAGTGACATGTTCGAGAGTCAGAAAGACCTTGACGAGCTCATGCTGGCCCTGGGGCACTTGCGTCACAACAAGCACGAGGTGCTGGTCTTCCACACGTTCGACCGCAGTTTGGAGTACGACTTTGCCTTCGAGAATCGTCTTTACCGATTCGTTGACATGGAAACGGGCAACGAGGTGAAGGTACACGCCAACAACATTCGCGAGTTCTACCAGTCTGCCGTGCACGACTACTTCCATGAGATCAAGGTAAAGTGCGGCCAGTACCAGATCGACCTGGTGCCTGCCGACATCACGCAGGGTTTCGACCAGATTCTCCTCCCCTACCTGCTCAAGCGGGAGCACACGGTGTGATGAGCCACGATTACCACCCGACTGACGCCCGGTTGACCATCCTGCAATGGAGTGCAGAGGACCGTCCCCGCGAGAAATACGCAGCGCGAGGGGCATCGGCACTATCCAACGCGGAACTCATTGCCATACTATTGCGCACGGGCACGGCCCGTGAGAGTGCCGTTGATGTGGCCAAACGCCTGCTTGCCTCTTGCGACAACCAACTGAACACTCTGGCCGAGCGAAAGCTGTCCCAACTGATGGAGACCAACGGCATTGGTCAGGCGAAGGCCACCACCCTGCTAGCCGCCTTCGAATTGTGCAAACGCATGAGATCTGAGCGCATCACGCAAGCCCGACATATCCACACGACCACGGATGTCGTGGAGGCGATGCAGGACAAGATCGCCCTGCTGACACACGAGGAGTTCTGGGTCATCTTCCTGAACCAAGCCTCCAAGATACTCAAAATCGGACAATTCGGAAGAGGAGGGCTCAACAACACCGCAGTAGATATCCGCCTTATCCTCCAGGAAGCCGTCATGTTAGAGGCTACGCACCTGATTGTATGCCACAACCACCCTTCCGGCTCGGTACGCCCCAGCAGCCAGGACCGGGCACTCACGCGGCAGATACGCGACGCGGCCAACCTCCTCAACCTGCAGCTCACCGACCACATCATCCTGCACAAAGACGCCTACTTCAGCTTCTCCGAAGAGGGAATGCTATAAATTGTTATTTTTGCAGCCTAAAAGTTGACAAGACAATGTATATCTCATCGCGACAAGCTCCGCCCTGTATTCTGACCGTTGCGCAAACACGCGCCTGCGAGCAATATACCATGGAGCATGAGCCCATACCATCCATAGAGCTGATGGAAAGAGCCGGGGCACGGTGCGCGGACAGCCTTGCCGAGCTAATCCAGAGAAAGCACATCAGCGACATCCGCATCTTCTGCGGCACTGGCAACAATGGCGGCGACGGACTGGTCATCGCCCGCAAGCTGTCAGAAAGTCTGTCTGCTACGGAAGCTCGCATTGACGTGGTAATCTGCCAAAGCGACAATGCCCGCCACACACCCGAGATGGAGACCAACCTCAACCGCTGGCAAGAGATTGTGGGCCAAAACCCCAACACAACGCTGACCTTTTTCAACTCTCAATACGCGGCAACACCGCCCGCCGAAGCACTCGTCATCGACGCCATCTTCGGAATAGGCTTGAGCCGACCGATAGAGGGCATCTGCGCCGAAGCCATCCGGTTCATCAATGGATCGGAAGTTCTTGTGGTGGCCATTGACACGCCCTCAGGCCTGTGGTCGGACGCGCACACGCCAACAGACTCGGCGGTCGTCATGGCCGATTTGACACTCAGCATACAATATCCCAAAATGGCGCACCTCCTTCCGGAGGCCCACCCGTTTTGTGGCGAAGTGCAAATCATGGACATCGGGATGTACCCACCTCCGGAGCTCGTTTGGGACCGCGAATATCTCACGATGGGGTCAGTCGCTGGAATCTTGCGGCCATTGCCACCGTTCGCAAACAAAGGGACATTCGGCCACGGACTGCTGATAGCCGGCAGTGCGGGGATGCCCGGCGCGGCCATATTAGCCGCCACCGCCGCCCTGCGCGGAGGAATCGGGAAAGTCACCGTGCACACGGCTTCACAAGCTGCCCAACACCTCCCCGCCAGGCTGCCGGAGGCCATCCTGCACCCCGACACCAACGAGAGCCACGTCAGCGAGCTTGACTGGTCCACCGTGCAGAAGGACATCAATGCCCTCGCCATCGGGCCCGGCATCGGCATCCATCGGCAAACAGTGAACCTGCTCAAGAACCTGCTGGATGAGATCCATTCGCCTGTCATTCTCGATGCCGATGCCCTGAACATCCTGTCGGAGAACAAGACCTGGCTGGCATACCTGCCTCCGTACAGCATCCTCACTCCCCATTGGAAAGAATTTGAGCGGATAGCCGGTCCAAGCACTAACGACTTCGACCGACTGGATAAGGCACGTGAGTTCGCCAAAAGATACAGCGTGGTTCTCATTCTCAAAGGACATCACTCCATCATCTCACTGCCAGATGGCAAGCAGTTCGTCAACACCACCGGCAACGCAGGCATGGCGACCGCCGGCAGCGGCGACGTGCTCACCGGCCTGCTCCTGGCGCTGATGGCCCAGGGATACTCAGCCATTGAAAGCGCCCTGCTCGGCGTGTTCATCCACGGCCTCGCCGGCGACCTGTACGCACGCGAACACTCCCCGCGCAGCCTCATCGCCTCCGACCTGCCTCATTATTTCTCAAACGCCTTCCAACAATTAAGTTCTATCAACAAATAACATTCTGACATCCGTTTTAATCCGCAATATGATGAAAAAGACACTTCTGGTTTCCACCCTAATCGCGTTCTGCATGACACTCTGCCATGCGCAAATGGAAATCAAAATCCAGATAACTCCGGCGCAATACGACTCACTCACCATCAAGTCATACCATCCTGACAAAAAACAGACAGTTTCCTTCACACAACCTTTCGGGAAGGAAGTGACCTTCAAGGACAAACAATCGCTGCAACCCGGCTTCTACTGGATCATCGGGGACACCACCAAAGTCGGTTCGTTCCTGATATCCAGCAACAAGAACCAGAAATTCACGGTCATTCTCCGCGAAGACACTGTCATCTACCAAGGCAGTATAGAGAACACGCGAAACGTGGAGTACATCTCCCACATCCAAGGTTTCCGACGCCAGCTCGCCGCACTGGACCAGGAGTTTGCCAGTGCACAAGCCAGCATGCCGCAATATATGCTGCGCGTGCTCGCCGACTCGCTGACCGCCAAGGCCAGGCGCATCAACAAAGCACAGGATGATTATCAGATTGCCGTTTCGAAAGAGAACAGCGGACTGCTGCTGAGCTCAATTGTGGAATTGGCCCGGAGCATACCGGAAATGCCGCAGGAGTATTACCAGAACCGCGATCTCTATCAAAAGTACGTGGTTGAGCACTATTTCGACCACTTCCCATGGAACGACCCGCGCATCTTCAAGACTCCGATCGGAGATGACAAAATCAAGGATTACTGCAATATCATTTACCAACTCGACCGCAAGGATCTGGACACTTTCGTAGTGGCTGCGCTGAACGCCGCCCGTATCAACGAGCAATCGCTGTACCTGTTTTACGACAAGGTGGAAAAAATCTTAGGTAGCAACATTTCGCCCTACAAAGTGGAGCACACCTATATCAAGATGTTACAGAACATCCTCACCTACCCTAACCTGGACGAGAACCGCCAGCGGAGATGCAGTCGTGAGCTGGGCATAATCAACAAGAATCTGGAAGGCGACCTCGTGCCCGACTTCCGCATCGTAATGGGCAACGGAGACACCACATCCTTGTACGACATCCAATGCGATTACATGCTGCTCTATTTGCAGCATCCCACCTGCCCTACCTGTCGCGAAGTGCGCGGAAAGATGGCCAACTACCCGGCCCTCAACTCCGCTATTGCCAAAAAGAACATTACCGTGCTGACCGTCTATTTCGAGGATGACGCAGAGGTGTGGGCCAACTATCTGAAATCCCCGGAGGCCAATCCGAACTACCTGCACGGCTGGAACTTCGACCAGACCATTGAGGACAACCAACTCTACGACACCCGCACCATACCATACATGTTCCTGCTGGACAAAGACAAGAAAGTGATCCGCAAAGATATCCTATACAATGAAATTGAAGACTACGTCAAACGGCTGAAACTGGATTAGCACCCGGCAATCGAATATTGAAAACAAAACAAACATGACATCATACACACAGCCACACTCCTTGTGCACTTCCCCGTCCACCCTTTTCCGGTTGGGGAAGAACAACTTCCTTTCGCTGCTCTCCACCGAGACTGTGCGCCGACGGTGGGGAGGCGGATGTTGAAGCTTTGTTCCGAACATCCCGGCAGGCACCGGAGACACCCCGGTCGTGTGCCGAAAGGCCCGGCACAAAACCACAAAACAATTATAAATCATCAAAACAATCAAACCAATGAAAAGGATAATATTAGGTGTAACAAGCACTCTCTTGTTTGCTGCTGGCGTCAGCATCATGGTTGCATCCTGCAACAAAGACAACATTGAAAAGACAAATCCCGAACAACTTTCCGCGACTCCACCCATTTCTGCTGTGGACTTCGGCGCATACTATCAGGAAGCGGAGATTTTGGCCTCCGAGTTCTGGTCAGCGTGCGACGCGGCGTACCAGAAGAACCAGCAGGAGTTCCTGTCAGCGTGCCAACGCAACGACTTCGCGGAGTTCCAACGCCTTACCAATCTTGACGCTGCCTATTTCGAGCATTTCAAGGACGTGCTCGTTAAAGCGCAGCAGGAGATTGAGGCCGATTATCCTGGTCTCTCATTGCAATACAGCGAATCGCCCTGCTCCGAGTGCGCCACCGGTGCCCTGTCTCGCGTGGGCGCCGTGGTGGACACTTTGCAAGGCCACAGTACCGCTGCCACAGAGAAACTGAACAACAGCGACTGCTGGTTCGTATGCTCACTCTCGTGCATAGCCTCCATGGAGCTGTACGCGCCCTGCGTGCTCGCGTGCGTGAAAATCTGCAAAAAATACATGCAGAACTGGTAACACGAATGACAATGAAACAGTCGGCTGGAATCGCCGACTGTTTCTTGCTTTCACCGAGAAAGGGCTTTACATGTTGGCCACCATTTTGAAGAGTGCACATTGCGCATTTTTTCTATCTTTGCAGTCCTAAAAATAGGATTTTATGCGCCGAACCTGCCTCATTTCCACCGTTATCGCTTTGTTTCTCTGCACAGGAAACGCTTTCGCCCAAGATTCCAAACGGGTTTTGTTCATCGGAAACAGCTACACCGAAGTCAACAACCTGCCGCAGATGGTGGCGAACGTGGCCCAAAGCATGGGTGATGAAGTTGTGTACAACTCTAACACTCCAGGCGGATGCACATTCATGCAGCACTGCGCCAACCAGTCCATGAGCCTGATCCGCCAAGGAGGCTGGGATGTGGTGGTTTTGCAGGAGCAGAGCCAGTATCCATCGTTCCCGCAAGCTCAGGTTGAGGCGGAGGTATTCCCATACGCCCAGCGATTGGTGGATTCGGTTTATGCCCACAGTCCCTGCGCCGAACCTATGTTTTACATGACCTGGGGGCGCAAGAACGGCGATGCCGCCAATGCCGTATATTTCCCTGTGTTGGGCACCTACGAGGGCATGGACAGTATGCTCTGCGAACGATACACGTACATGGCACACACGTACGACGCGGCACTATGCCCTGTGGGACGCGTTTGGCGTTACCTCAGACAGCACTATGATGATTTGGAACTCTACCAATCCGACGGCAGCCATCCTTCCGTTGCCGGCACGTACGCCGCGGCCTGCGCATTCTATGTGATGATTTTCCACCGAGACCCGCTCTTGATACACTATGCCGGCGGGCTGGACGACAACACGGCGCAAGTCATCCGTTCTGCCGTTCGCGCCGTGGTTTTCGAACGCCTTTCCGACTGGACACGCCCCGAGCCACAAGCCGTATTCGACATCGAAAGCATCCTTGACCCCACCATTTCTCTGACCAACCACAGCGCCCATGCCAACGAACTGACCTGGGATTTCGGGGACGGATGCCTTCTGACCACTTCCGACACTGCCGTCTCACATACCTACGCAAACAACGGAAGCTACACCATCTCGCTCACCGCCAGCCGGCACTGCATGAGCGACACGGCGACTACTACCGTTGTCATTCAAAGAACCGGTATTCCCGACGCAGAAAACGCACAAACACAGTTCACTTTCTATCCCAATCCAGCCCAAAACATCTTGACCGTAAGAGCAAATGGCGAAGTTGTCGTTTTAGACATCACGGGTAAGACAGTGCTGAACGCAGGTCCTGTTCATGGCAAGGCCATACTGGATATCAGCAACTTGAAAAGCGGTTCATATTTCATTATATGTGGCAATCATTCCAAAACCTTTGTCAAACAATAGGATTTCACACTTGCATTTTGTCATGTAACCATCCATATATAATTCAACCATAATGAAATACACTCGACACACCCTCATTCTCCTGATCATAGCCCTGATTACCGCCATGGCCACAGGCACTATTCTGGAAAGATCCCATGGCTCCGGATATGCCATCAGCCACATTTATGCCTCCTGGTGGTTCGTGGTTCTGTGGTCAGTGACTGCCATTACCATGGTAATCATGCTGCTCCGGCGGAAAGTGTGGAAACGGCCGTTAGCTTGCGCTCTGCACTTCTCCGTACTGCTGATAATGCTGGGCGCGCTATTGACAATGCTCACTGGCGAGCACGGCGAGATGACCCTGCGACCCGGCATTGCCAACAGCCATTTCACTATCGAAAAGCATGAAAAAAAACAAGAGATGGCCCTGCCCTTCACGCTTACTCTCGATCATTTTGAAATACAAACCTATCCGGGCAGCCATGCCCCGATGGACTTCGTGAGCTATCTCCAAGTCACCGACAAAAACACCACCACGGATGCCAGAATCTCGATGAACCGCATCTTGAAATTCCAGCACTATCGTTTTTTCCAAGACGACTACGACGAGCAGGGCAATTCTGTTCTAGCAGTGGCCCACGATCCATGGGGGGTCGGTTTCACCTACGCCGGATATATCCTGCTGTTCGTCGCCTTGGCTGGATTGTTTTTCGACCGCAACGGCCAGTTCCGCCACCTGCTACAAAACACATCCGGCAAAACGGTTTTGCTGATTTCCGTCTTCACTCTCGGTGCCGTCATGCCCATGCAAGCTGCTGACAAACCACACACTTTGCCCAAGGAAAGCGCAGACAAAATGGGGCAGTTGTACGTGATGTACAAGGGGCGCGTGTGCCCGATGCAGACGCTGGCCAAGGATTTCACCACCAAACTGTGCGGCAAAGCCCGATACCAAGGCTACACACCGGAGCAGGTGTTCTGCGGCTGGCTGTTCTACTCGGAAGAATGGCAGAATGAGATGATGGACAAAATCAAAGACGATGAGGAGAAAATCCAGCTCATAAACATGATGAACAGCGGCCAATGGATTAAGATGTTTCCCCATTCCGACAGTCTCGGCAACATCACTTGGTATGCACAGAACGACCCGTTGCCTGCCAACATCCCAGAGAATGAATCGCTCTTTATCCGCAAGCAAAAAATTCTCTGTCAGGAATATGTGTCAAAAGGTGATTTTGATGCCTTGAACGAGCTTTTGGAAAAGACCAAGGTTTATCAGAAAAAGTACGCTTCAGGGCACGTGCAACCCAAAGTGCAATACCGAGCTGAAAGGATTTATAACAAGCTTACCGTAGGCAGGTGGCTGGCTATATCCAACATCACCTTGGGACTAATCTGCTTTGCACTCTCCTTGTATTGCGTTGGAAAAGGCAGGCGGCTTTACAAGCCTGTTCGCGTAATGGCCACGGTTTGGATGGCCTTGTTGTGCACCTTTTTGGCTTTATTGTTCATCCTTCGCTGGATTGCAGGCGGGCATGTACCCATGGCCGGGCGCTTCGACTCCATGAATCTGCTGGCCCTGGTCATCTGCGCCATCACCCTGATCATGACCAAACGATATGAGATGGCTCTGCCTGCGGGCCTACTGACAACCGGTTTCGTGCTGCTGGTACAGATGATATTCGGGGCGAATCCGCCTATCACCCATCTGATGCCCGTGCTTTTATCGCCTTTGCTGAGCCTGCATGTCACCGTCATCATGATAGCCTACGCATTGCTGTTTTTCATCATGCTGAACGGCATCAGCGCAGTGGCAGTACGTCTCTTCCACCCCAAAAACCTGACGTATCTGGTTCGTTTACAAAACATAAGCATGATCATGCTATATCCTGCCGTAGCTTTGCTGGCAGCAGGCATCATGCTTGGCGCGCTATGGGCCAACATCTCCTGGGGCAACTATTGGTCCTGGGACCCCAAAGAGGTATGGGCACTTATCACGCTTTTGATTTATGCCCTACCCCTGCACAACGCTGTCTGGAAATCTTTCCGCAAACCCATGTTTTTCCACATCTATTGCATCCTGGCTTTCCTGAGTGTGGTCATCACCTATTTCGGGGTCAACTTCCTGTTAGGTGGAATGCACAGCTACGCATGAGAATCATTGCACATTGAACAATAAAAAACACTCCTCTCATCATGAATGTGATAAGAGGAGTGTTTGTTTGGTATTTCGCGGCCATATAGACCGACTGATTACAGCACCTGAGCTTTCAAATCAACCACTTGGATCGGGTTGGCAGGGTCGTTGGTGATGATTTCAATGGTAGCTTTCTGAGCGCTGGCGCGGGTGTTGGCTCTGAAGCTCACCGTAACCTCAGCCTTACCGCCGCCGGGAATCTCCATCTTGTCGGAAGTAACCTTGAACATGCCGTTGCTGGATTGCAAAGAACGGATAATCAACGGATCCTTGCCTTTGTTGCTGATGGTGATAACTTTCTTCTGCTGAGCGCTTTTCTGCACTTGGCCAAAATCGCATTCCGTAGTACTATAATCCGCCACTGGCGCATTCTTCTGCTGTTTCTTGGTAAGTTTGGAAAAATCTTCCTTGATATTCACAGAATAATAGATGATTTTCTTGGATTCGATAGAATCGTTTGTGTTGATTACGACCTGATCTTTCAACTGGCCGAAAGCATTTCTCTTGGAAGCGTCATATTTCAGCACCAAGATACCCTCCTGGCCAGGCATGATCTCTTTGCCGAAAGAACGATGCACCTCGGTAACATAACCATCTTTCACTTCCACATCATAGGTGATGGGCTTGTCCCAGAAATTATGAATCTTGAAAGTATCCATCACAGACTCAGTGTTCAGCAGATTGTGCGTGACGCTGGACTCTTGGATGCGGGACATGCCGTTGCCATTCTTGAAACCAGCCATCTCAAAGACTGTGGGCGGGCGTTTGATCACTTCACCCTTGATGAAAATCATGTGAGGGCCAGCAGGCTTTTCGCCACGGAACTGCGGCTCATTGGTGGTCACACGGATGTTCTTGTTGAAAGCTCCGGGACGATTGTACGGATTGTATGTAGCCTCAATGTAGCCTCTCTGACCAGGAGCAACCGGATCATGGGAGTAGTTGGCTGCAGTACAACCGCAACCGGGACGCACATTGGTCAGGACAAGGTTGCTGTCTCCAACATTGGTGAATTCAAATCTGCCGGTAACTTTGCCACCCTCCTCTTTAATTCTGCCAAAATCGTAGGTGGTTTGGTCAAATTGAATCTTCGGTTGTGCGAATGCGCAAACGCAAAGCACTGACATCAAAAAAGATAAAACTATTTTTTTCATTTTTATGTGTTTTTATAGTGTTTTAATTTCAAGCGCGCAAAGATATAATTTTTTCTCCCAACTCGGAAACGTTTATACCATTAAAATCTCCGGAAGACATCATCAGGAAAACAGCATTCTCAGAATTGATATTCAACAACTTATCTTTTAACAGAGAAGAATCATGGAACACTAAAAGATCCTCACGCCCGAAGGCTTTGAAAATCATTTCAGGAGATATGGGCGGCAGTTTTTTCAGTTCAATGGCCTCGGGAGAGTAATAGACGATGGCCGTGTCGGCGGAGTCCATCGCACCTTTGTATTGAGCGAGGAAACCCTCTGAAAGGCTGCTAAAGGTGTGCAACTCCATGCAGGCCACCAGCTTTCTGTCCGGAAACTGCTCGCGTACGGCGGCAATGGTTGCCTTCAGCTTGGATGGCGAGTGGGCAAAATCCTTATAGACCGCGCAACTGTCACTCTTCGCCACTAACTCCAGTCGTTTGGATGCACCTTTGAATGTGGAAATGGCTTCGTAAAAAGCTTTGTCATCTATTCCCACCGCCGCGCATGCATACCGCGCTGCATTGAGATTGGTGAGATTGTGACGGCCGAATATCTTCAGCGGATAGTCGCCGTAAGGCGTTTCCAAATAGGTAATACCGTCCGTAATATGGTATGGGTGAACACCGTATGGCTGTTTCTTCGTATTAGTAATCTTCTCGCTAAGCGCAGGCAATTCCGGATCATCCTCGCAATAGATAAACTCACCGTCAGACGGAATCATGTTGGCGAAGATTTCAAATTGCTTCACATAGATATCAAAAGTCGGAAACACATTGACATGGTCCCACGCGATACCGCTCACGATGCCGATGGTGGGCTGATAAACGTGGAACTTGGGCCGGCGGTCGATGGGTGAGGTCAGGTACTCGTCCCCTTCGATGACCATGATTTTGGCCTCTTCGGACAGTTTCACCATCACTTCAAAGCCCTCCAACTGTGCGCCCACCATGTAGTCGCAATCGATGCCGTTCTGCTGCAACACATGGATAATCATGGAAGTGATGGTGGTCTTGCCATGGCTGCCGCCCACCACAATACGGGTTTTGTCTTTGCTCTGCTCGTACAGATATTCGGGATATGAATAAATTTTCAGCCCGAGTTCCTTGGCCTTGACTAATTCCGGGTTGTCAATGCGGGCGTGCATGCCTAAGATTATGGCATCCAATTCCGGCGTAATACGATCCGGATGCCAGCCTATGCTTTCAGGCAGAATCCCGTATTTTGCCAAACGCCCTTTCGCGGGCTCGAAAATCTCATCATCAGAACCGGTGACCTCATAGCCCTTCAATTTCAAGGCAATGGCGAGGTTGTGCATGGCGCTGCCGCCAATGGCGATAAAGTGTACTTTCATAGGTGGTTTGGTTTTGAGTCGGCAAAAATAGTCAAAAAATAACGAAACACCCATGATTTTATTATTTTTGCAGCCAATTTAAACATGATGAGAAAATTACTCCCCATTATCCTGATTTCTGTTCTGCTCATTGCCTGTGGCAAGCAACCCGAACAGCACATCGAAGGCACCGCCTTCGGCACAATTTACCATATTACCTATCTGGGCAACCATTCAGAAGCCCTGCCCCGACAGGTGGATTCGGTGCTGAAAGACATCAACACCATCTTTTCCGTCTTCGACACCAACTCCGTCATCTCTAAAATGAACCGGGGCGAAGAACTACTGCCCGGGAATGATTTTCTGACCGTGTTGGAAGCCTCTCTGGAAATATCGAAGCAGACCCACGGGGCTTTCGACTGCACCTGCCAACCTTTGATTGAACTTTGGGGGTTCGGACGCGGAAACAAGAAAACGGTGGTGCCCCAGGCGCTAATCGACTCCGTGAAACAATTTGTCGGCAGCCATTTGGTCAGCATCCAGGAAGGGCGCGTCGTGAAGGCCGACCCGCGGGTTCAGCTCAACTTCAACGCCATTGCCAAGGGCTACGCAGTGGACCAGGTGGCCCGGTTCCTGAACGAGCAGGGCTATGCAGACTGCATTGTAGAGATTGGCGGGGAGGTGGTAGCACGCGGCACCAAGAACGGCAAGCCCTGGCGGGTGGGCATACAGGTGCCCACAGACACACCAGATGGTCCCGCTGAAAGCAGCGAGAGCTTCGAGCTCCGCGACCGTGCCGTGGCCACGTCAGGAAACTACCGCAATTACTTCGAGCAGGACGGCGTGCGCTACACCCACATCCTGGACCCCGTGACCGGCAAGCCCGAACAGACCAACCTGCTTAGCGTTACTGTCATCGCCCACGACTGCCTAACCGCCGACGCTTACGCCACCGCCTTCATGGTGCTCGGCATAGAGGCCTCCAAAAAGGTGCTCAACGCGCACCCCGAACTCAAAGCCTGGTTCATCTATGATGACCAAGGCAAATATATTGTAAAGCGATTATGAAAGACTTATCCAAAAGAATCCTCGAGTCGCTGACTCAAGGCAAAAACGAGAAACTCAACTACAAACAGATAGCGGCCAAGGTCGGCATATACGACAAACAAGGCCGTGAAGAAATAAAGGAACAAATCGACCGCCTCGTGGAGGCCAAATTGTTGCTCAAGGCCGGGCGCGGCAAGTACCGCGTCAACTACAAACAGCTGAAAGGCAAGGACAACGGCCGCAACTACGTCATCGGCAGAATCGAAATGAAGCGCAGCGGTATGGCCTTCGTAATCCCGCAAAGCGAGGCCAACGACACGCGCGACGAGTCGCTGGAAGAGGACATCTTCATCGCCGACGGCAACCTGGGCAACGCGCTCAACAACGACCTCGTGAAAGTGGTCGTCTTCCCCACCCGCAAAGGCAAACGCCCCGAGGGCCAGGTGGTGGAAGTGATGCAACGGAGCCAGAAACAGATTGTGGGCACCATCTCCATCCGGAAGGGTGTGGCCTACTTCATCCCCGACAATGTCTATTACCGCCGCGACATCATCATCCCCGGCAGGCTTCTCAACAAAGCCAAAAACGGAGACAAGGTGGTGGTGGTCATCGTGGACTGGCCCGCCAAGACACGCAGTCCGCTGGGCGAGGTAACCCACGTGCTGGGCAGGCCCGGCGACAACAACGTGGAGATGCTGGCCATTCTGGCCGAGAACGACTTCCCGCTCAAATTCCCCGACAAGGTGGAAAAGGAAGCCAACGATATCCCGAAAGAGATTCCCGAAAGCGAAATCCGCAAGCGCCGCGACTTCCGCAGCGTCACCACCTTCACCATCGACCCTGCGGATGCCAAAGACTTTGACGACGCCATCTCCTTCGAAGTGCTGGAAAGCGGTCTATACCGCATCGGCATCCACATCGCAGACGTGACCCATTACGTGCGCCCGGGCACCGCATTAGACGCGGAGGCCTACGACCGCGCCACGTCCGTGTATCTCGTTGACCGTACCATCCCTATGCTGCCGGAAGCCCTGTCCAACAACCTCTGCTCGCTGCGCCCGCACGAGGACAAGCTATGCTACAGCGCCGTGTTCGACCTTGACGACAACGCCAAAGTGCACAAGGAGTGGTTCGGGCACACCGTCATCAACTCCGACCGCCGCTTCGACTACGAGCAGGCGCAGCAAATCATTGAAACCGGCGAAGGCGACCTGTCGGATGTATTGCTGAAGCTCAATGCGTTAGCGCAAATTATGCGCAAAAAGCGCTTTGACAACAACGCCATCAATTTTGAAACCGAAGAGGTGAAATTCAAGTTGGACGAGCAAGGGCATCCCATCGGAGTATATTTGAAAGAGCAAAAAGAGGCCAACTGGCTGATTGAAGAGTTCATGCTGCTGGCTAACCGGAGGGTGGCCGAAAAGATTGGCAAAAAGAAAGTTGCCGGCAAAGAACCCAACACTTTCGTCTATCGTATCCACGACAAACCTTTGGACGAGAAGGTGAACACCTTCAAGAATTTCGTGAAAAAACTGGGCTTCGAATTGAAGACATCTTCCACCAAATCGCTCAGCAGCTCGCTGAACGCCATGCTGGAGAACCAGAAAGGCAAAGCCGACTACGACATGCTGAGCAAACTCTCCATCCGGATTATGGCACGCGCCTGCTATTCCACGGAGAACATAGGGCATTACGGACTGGCGTTCCCCTACTACACTCACTTCACCTCCCCCATCCGCCGCTATCCCGATATGATGGTGCACCGTTTGCTCGACCGCTACCTGAACAACAAGGAATCCGTCAACAAAGATCAATATGAGGAATACTGCAAGCATTGTTCGCAGATGGAGCAGCAGGCCACGCAGGCCGAGCGCGACTCCATCAAGTACAAGCAGGCAGAGTATCTCGCCGACAAGGTTGGTCAGGTGTTCGAGGCCACTGTTTCCGGCATCTCCAAATGGGGAATCTATGCCGAACTGAAAGAATCTAAATGCGAGGGCATGATTCCCATGCGCTGTTTCGATGACGACTTCTATTACATTGATGAAGAGAACTATACGCTTGTCGGTCTGCACCACGGGCACTCGCTGCGCTTCGGCGACACCATAAAGGTCCGGGTGGTTGCCGTTGACCTGATCAAGAAACAGATGGATTTCGATATAGTGAGATAATATTTTTGTATTTTTGCACCCCTAAAAACGACAGACTATGTTTTCTAGAATTCAAAAAATCACACTGTTTATCAGCATCTTATTCATAGGCTTCGGAGCATTTGCCCAGAACCAGTCCACCGTGAGCGTTTCCATCCGCAACAACACATTCAATCATGTGGATCTGGTCAACGCCTACGGCAACGGGAGAACGGCATACGCCTCCGCAGACATCAAGAACGACGCCTTCTCCATGAAACTGGATGTCCCTAATGATATCTACCGTTTCGATTTCGGCAACGAGAACTATTTCTTGGTCGTCATCACCCCCGGCGAGAACATGGAACTCGTCATTGATGCTGAAGACCTCCAGAACGTGGTCAGCGTGACCAACTCCCCCTCCATGGCCTTCGTGCAGGATGTGACCAGTGCCAGCAACCGCAAGAAAGAGGTTATTGACAGCCTGAACAACGCACTGCAGAAGGACAAGACACAACAATACTGGAGCAAAATGACGCAGGAGGTCACCAATCTCAGACAGACAACCAACGAAATTGACAATTATGTGACGGCCGCATTCAGCAATGTGGACACCATTAATGTTCTCATCTCCCTCTATGCTCCCAACGGCAAGGTTAAAGGCAGTGACATGGACTACTTCGTCTCGAAAGCCCACCAACTCCTCAAGGCTCTGGACAACAACTACCGGCCTTTTGCCAACTATCTGGAAAACAAGAGCCTTTATTACGACTACAAAACAAATCGTCTTCCGGACAACAGTGATTACTATGCGTTGTTAGACAATTACATCTATCAAACAGAATGGCGTCAAGATGAAGCATCCAAGGTTCTGGCACCGCTGGCTTCCAGCGCAAAAGCATTGGTAAGTGAACGCGACAGCCTTTTCTACCTCAACCTTTTTAACAAAAAGAGCACGAAAACTGCCTGGATTGAACATGTTTTAGCTGCTTTCCCGACCGCCTCTCGCGAAAAGGCTATGAGCACTGAAGCAGCGTACAAATTAAACATGAATGAACAGAAGTCTGCCGGTGGCAACGTGGTGAGTGGTGCGCAACAGCGGGTGAAGAATGTAGTGAACAAGTATCAAAACGAATACAACCAGACGGATGCTGCCATCAGCAACCAGATCAAACAGGCCATTTCCGACAACAAAGACGACATTGCCACGCTGATGTTCCTTGACCAATTCCCCAAAGAGCAGAATGCAGCATTACACGAAGCTGTTATCAACGCGTTGTACAAGAAATACCCCAATCACCCTATCGTCAAGGAGCGCTACTCCATCATGAACTCTCCTGCCGGCAAGACGGGCATCGGTGCCATGGCTCCGGAGCTGGCTTTCCCCGACCCGGAAGGCAACATCCGCAAGCTCTCCGACCTGCGTGGCAAGGTGGTGTTGGTTGACTTCTGGGCTTCCTGGTGCGGTCCTTGCCGCCGCGAGAGCCCCAATGTGCGCAACGTCTATCAGAAATATCACGACAAGGGTTTTGAAGTGTTCAGCGTTTCCCTCGACCGTGACGGCAACAGCTGGAAAAAAGCCATTGTCGACGACCAGTTGGTGTGGCCCAACCACGTGAGCGACCTCAAGTACTGGTCCTCCGAGGCTGCTGCCATCTACGGTGTACGTTCCATCCCCGCCATGTTCCTGCTTGACCGCGAGGGACGCATCGTGGCCAAAGATCTCCGTGGCGCCGCCCTGGAAAACGCAGTCCGCGAGCTGATCAACAAATAAGAGATTGTTTCAAACACACCATAAAAAAAGCCACCCTCGGGTGGCTTTTTTCATTTCACGTTACGACCTGATTACTTCTTCAGACCGAGGATGACTCTTGCTTCGTCGGAGGTGGCTACCTCGCGGCCGAGCAACTTGGCCATGCGGACGACCTTGTCCACAAGTTCGCCATTGGACTTAGCCAACACACCCTTCTCCAAATAGAGGTTGTCCTCGAAGCCCACGCGCACGTTGCCGCCCATCACAATGGTGGGAGCAGCCAGCGTGAACGCATGGCGGCCGATACCCGTGCTGGTCCACGTGGAACCGGCAGGGATGTTCTTCACGAGCCAACAGAGATTGTCCACCGTGGCAGGCGTACAACCCGGCACACCCAACACGAAGTTGAACTGCATGGGAGCTCCGGGCACCTGGCCTTTGCGGGCCATGGTCAGGATGGTGTCCAAGTGACCCATCTCAAAGCACTCGTACTCAGGCTTGATGCCGCGCTCCATCATGCGCTTGCCAAAGGCACGCATGGTCGGCATGGTGTTGTCGAAAATCTCGTCGCCGAAGTTGCACGTACCACAGTCCAGCGTGGCCATCTCCGGCACCGGCGTGGTGTCTGTTGACTGCAATCTTTCCTCCGGAGTCATGCCCACGGCACCGCCCGTGGACGGAATCAAGATAACATTCGGACAAGCCTTATAGATGGCAGTCTCGCACTCCTGGAAACGGTCGCGGCTCTGGGTGGGCGTGCCGTCGTCCTCACGCACGTGCAGGTGCACGATAGCAGCACCGGCATCCACTGCGGACTTGGCTTCCTTCACGATTTCCTCTACTGTATAAGGTACAGCAGGGTTCTGTTCTTTTGTCACTTCTGCACCGCAAATAGCGGCGGTAATTATCAGTTTTTCCATTGTTGTTCGAAAATTACTATTAATTGATATTTGACCTAAGACCGGAGACCGGAGACTGGAGACCGGAGAATCCTTAAAAGTCTAAAATCTAAAGTCTTAAGTCTTCAGTCTTAAGTCTAATTATTCTTCCGTTGGCATTGTTTCGGGGTGACGCAGGTGCCGGAAGCGCGGCAGACCACGATGGGCTCTGCCAAGACGTCGGCAGCGGAAGGGCTGATATCCGGACGCGGGGCGATGATCTTGCGGGCCTCGAAGACCATCTTGCGGGAGGTGTTGCCCACATGGGTAATTTCACCCACAGCCTCGATATAGTCGCCGGCATACACGGGTGCAAGGAATTCCACATTGTCATATGCACAGAAGAGGCCTTCGTCGCCGTCTTGCATGATTAACAATTCCGTGGCCACATCGCCAAACAGGGCAAGCATGTGCGCACCATCAACCAAATTTCCACCATAATGAGCGTCCTGAGAGCTCATCCTAAGTCTGATCATTGAAGTTTTCTTTTCTTCCATAGAAAAAATATTTTAAAGATTATCAAAAATTTTCTGCGGTTGCAAAAGTACAACAAAAATAAGAAAAAGACTTTTTCAAACGAAAAATTTTTATATTTGCACCCCGTATTAAACATTGCTATTATGAAAGTAGGTTTTGATAACGGGAAGTATCTGAAAATCCAGTCAGAGCACATCAAAGAGCGCATCGCTCAATTCGGTCACAAGCTTTATTTGGAATTCGGCGGAAAGTTGTATGACGACTTCCACGCGAGTCGTGTTTTGCCCGGATTCCAGCCCGACAGCAAATTACGGATGCTCACTCAGCTGCAGGATGATGCTGAGATTATCATCGTCATCAGTGCTGTGGATATCGAGAAGAACAAAATCCGCGGTGACTTGGGCATCACCTACGACGAGGACGTGTTGCGTCTGCGTGACATCTTCATCCAGCGCGGTTTTCTGGTCAGCGGCGTGGTCATCACCCACTACAACGGGCAGGCCAGCGCGATGGCCTATCGCGAACGGCTTGAGAGACTCGGCATCGGTGTCTATTATCACTACCTCATTGAAGGCTACCCCACCAATGTGGAGCTTATCGACTCTCCCGACGGTTTTGGCCGCAACGAGTATGTAGAGACGACCCGTCCTTTAGTGGTGGTCACTGCCCCGGGTCCCGGCAGCGGAAAAATGGCCGTGTGCCTGAGCCAGCTCTATCAGGAGAACCAGCGAGGTGTCAAGGCCGGCTATGCCAAGTTCGAGACCTTCCCCATCTGGAACCTGTCGCTGAAACATCCCGTGAACATCGCCTACGAAGCCGCCACCGCCGACCTGGACGACGTGAACATGATCGATCCCTTCCATCTGGAAGCCTACGGAGACATGGCTGTCAATTACAACCGCGACATTGAGATATTCCCCGTCCTGAATGCCATTTTCGAGGGCATTTACGGCGAGAACCCGTATAAGTCGCCCACCGACATGGGGGTCAACATGGCCGGATACTGCATCTCGGATGACGAAGTGTGCTGCAACGCATCCAAAGACGAAATCATCCGCAGATATTTCACCGCATTGTGCAATGTCCTGACCGGAAAGGCCACCGAGAACGAGGTCAACAAGATTTCGCTGCTGCTCAAGCGGGCACAGATCACGACAGAAAACCGCAAGTCCATCATAGCGGCCCGCCAACGCAAAGAGGAAACCGGCGTGGCCTCTTCCGCCATCGAATTGGCCGACAGCACCATCATTACCGCCAAGACCACTCCCCTGCTCGGTCCCAGCGCAGCACTCCTGCTCAACGCCACCAAATACCTGGCCGGCATCGACCATGATATCAAACTCATACCGCAGGAGATGATCGAGCCCATCCAGAAGACGAAAGTGAACTTGCTGCACGGGCGCAATCCACGTCTGCACACGGATGAAGTGCTGGTAGCACTCTCCATGCTGAGTTTGCACGACGAGAACTGCCGCAAGGCACTGGAATGCCTGCCGCAACTGAATGGTTGCCAAGCGCACACCACCGTCATGCTCAGCGAAGTGGACCACAAGATTTTCAAGAAGCTTGGAATCGGACTTACTTGCGAGCCGATCAGGAAATAGTTTAGAGTTGAGAGCTTAGAGTTTAGAGAAAGGATATGAAAAAAATCATCTTACATAAGGGCAAGGAGAAATCGCTGCTGCGCTTCCATCCGTGGGTTTTCTCGGGGGCTGTCGCCAGGATGGACCGCGGCATCGCCAACGGTGACATGGTGGAGGTTTGCGACCACGACGGCAATTTCCTGGCATTGGGGCATTACCATAACAGTTCCATTGCCGTGCGCATCTTCAGTTTCGAGCAGATGACGCCGACCTACGACTTTTGGAAAACCAAAGTGGAGAACGCCCTGCGATACCGTCAGCGCATCGGCCTCGTCAACAATCCGGACACCAACATGGTACGGCTGGTGAACGGCGAGGGCGACGGGCTGCCCGGCCTGATCATCGACGTGTACGACGGCAACGCCGTGCTGCAGTTCCACTCCTACGGCATGTACCGGCTGCAAGACACTGTCGTGCAGATTCTGCGCGAATTGCTGCCCAGCCTCAAATCCATCTACAACAAAAGCAGCCTCACCCTTGACGACGAAGGTACCGACGCCACAAACGATGGACTCCTTTTCGGTGAGCTCGGCGAGATCATCGGCAAGGAGAACGGCATACCCTTCCGCATTGACATTCCAGGCGGGCAGAAGACGGGCTTCTTCCTCGACCAGCGCGACAGCCGTGCCTTGGTGGGCCGGATGGCCAAGGATTGCCGCGTGCTCAACATGTTTTGCTACTCGGGCGGTTTCTCCGCTTACGCATTGCGTGGCGGTGCCGCACACGTGGATTCCGTGGACATCTCGCGCAAGGCCATCGACCTCACCGAGCAGAACATTGCCCTGTTAGGCGAGGAGGCCATTAGCCGGCACTCCGCCTATTGCGACGATGTATTCAAATTCCTGGACAACACACCCGACCACAGTTACGACCTCATCGTACTTGACCCGCCTGCCTTCGCCAAACACCATCGTGTAAAGGAACAGGGCATCAAAGGATACCGCAACATCAACCGGCAGGCCTTGCGGAAGCTCACCCCCAGCGGGCTGCTATTTACCTTCTCCTGCTCACAAGCCATTAGTCAGGACGATTTCCGCACCATTGTATTCTCCGCCGCCGCCATGGAAAAGAAATCCGTGCGCATTGCCCATCACCTGCAACACGCCCTCGACCATCCCATCAGCATCTACCACCCGGAAGGGGAGTATCTCAAGGGACTGGCGGTGGAGTGTTCGTAAGGTTTGTAAGGTTCATAAGGTTCGTAAGGTTTGTAAGGTTCGTAAGGTTTGTAAGGTTCGTAAGGTTTGTAAGGTTTGTAAGGTTCTTAAGGTTTGTAAGGTTCGTAAGGTTTGTAAGGTTTGTAAGGTTTGTAAGGTTATGGTTGGGTTTTCAAATATTTTATTAGTGTTGAAATCATTCGGGAGATTTTTTCTGATCTTTCTTGTAATATCTTTACTCTTTCGCCAGATAACAGACAAAGATCTTCTGAGAGATATAGCATTGATCGAACCTCACCACAAGATCCTTTGGCAATAAATAAAAAATTTACAAACTCTTTGTTTGACTTTCTCTCAAAACCCTCCGCAATGTTATTCATAATCGATACCGCAGCCCGCTGCATCTGACTTTTAAAGCCATAATCATTGCAATTACTCATAATCTCATAAATCTGACACACAAAAATCCGGCTCTCTTGCCAAACCAACATATCTTCAAAACGATTGAATTTCATAGTTCTAACATCTAAACACTTTGTCGTAGCAAAAATAATAAAAATTTAATACGAATTAACAAAACTTTACAAACTTTAAGAACTTTATAAACTTTAAGAACTTTATAAACTTTAAGAACTTTATAAACTTTAAGAACTTCACAAGCCACCAACCCTTTTATCCCCTCTCTTCATATGCCCTCCCACTTCACCTCCTTAATTCGTCTGCTCGCCCTGGAGCGCGACTACGACCGTGCATGCTTTGAAGCGGAAATGCGGTCGGTGCTGGTTAGCAGCTACCACAACAGCAACTGCTGGTTTCCGGTCAACGTGGGCAACGCCTGCTACAACGCAGTAAACCAGTATGTGCTGGAAATAGAGTATGCCGGGAAATACGGGGTGAGCCAGGACTGCGAGTTTGAGCCGGGCAAGTCGGTGCGCTTCTTCTACCGTGACAGCGACCGCGAAGGGCAAGTCAGCGTGCTGCCCGACAGCTGCTTCATCGTGCGCTACCAGGACCGCAAGCTCTGGCTGGCGATGAACGATCCCTCCTTCCCCACCCTGCTGCACCGTTTGGCCGAGAAGCACACCCTGGGCGTGCAACTGGGCATCGATGAGACCACCTACCAAGTAATGAGCGATGCCTTGCAGCAGGCGCAGTCGTTGGACAGCGAAAAGTGGGTGCACCTGCGCGAAACGCTCATCGGAACCATAAAGCCTGAGAACCGGGATTTGGCGCCGATGCGGTTCGACAATCTGAACGACAGCCAGAATCTGGCAGTAAATCGCATCCTCAACGCCCGCGAGGTTGCCATAGTGCACGGGCCGCCGGGTACAGGCAAGACCACCACGCTGGTGGAAGCGATTGTGGAGACCACGCGGCGCGAGCCGCAGGTGCTGGTGTGTGCGCCCAGCAACGCCGCCATCGACTGGATCAGCTCGCAGTTGCTTGCCCGCGGAGTGCGCCTCGTGCGTGTAGGCAACCCCTTGCGCATCAACAAGCCCCTGCTGGAGAGCACTTACGAATACCGTTACTCAGCGCACCCTGACTACCCGGAGCTGTGGAGTGTGCGCAAGCTCCTGCGCGAGCTGCATGCCACGCCGGCAGGCTCGCGCAGGCAGCACAACCACATGCAACGTTTGCACCGGAGGGCCGAGGAACTGGAACTGAAAATCCACGAGGAAATCCTGCAGCAGGCGGAAGTGGTGGCCTGCACGCTCATCGGCAGTGCGAACCGCGTGCTGGAACACCGCCACTTCGGCACCCTGTTCATCGACGAGGCCACGCAAGCGCTGGAGGCCGCCTGCTGGGCCGCCATCCTCAAGGCCGACCGCGTGGTACTTGCGGGCGACCACCAGCAGCTGCCGCCCACCATCAAATGCCCGCAGGCGGCACGGGGCGGACTGGACCGTACCCTGATGCAGCGGATTGTGGAGACAAAGCCCGAGACCGTCACCATGCTGAACACCCAATACCGGATGAACGAAGCTATTATGAACTTCTCCTCCCGATGGTTTTACGACGGGCGGTTGAAGGCTGCCCCGGAGGTAGCACACCGCACGCTGGCCCCGTGGGACGCACCCTTGGTGTGGGTGGACACGAGCGACTGTCGGTTTGTGGAACGCACCAACGCCTCGCAAAGCCGCCTCAACCGCGCCGAAGCACTGCTGCTTGTCAACATCCTTAAAGACTATGTGCGCCAGATTTTCATCGACAGCTCGCTGTTTGAGAAGACCACCATCGGCATCATCTCGCCCTACAAGGCCCAAATCAGCGTGTTGAAACAGCTGGTCAACAAGAGCCACACACTCGCCCCCATCCGCCACAACATCAGCATTAACACCGTGGACGGTTTTCAGGGGCAGGAGCGCGACATCATCCTCATCAGCATGGTACGCGACAACGAGCAGGGCAGCATCGGGTTCCTCAAGGACCTGCGCCGAATGAACGTGGCCATCACCCGCGCCAAACGCAAACTCATCGTGGTCGGCAACTGCGAAACGCTGGCCCACACGAGATTCTACCAAGAACTGATCGACTATTTCCAAGAGAACGGGATTGTGAAAGCAGCGGCTGGGCGTTAGGTCTTTTTTTTGTATATTTGCGGCCTTGTAAAAGTAGCAAATTATGGCATTTTCCAACCCTCTTCTGCTCTTCGGTCTTTTCGCCATTCTTGTGCCGATTGTCATACATCTGTTCAACTTCAGACGATATAAGACCATCTATTTCTCCAACGTCAAGATGCTGGAGGACATCAAGAAGAAGACCAAGAGGGAACAGACCATCCAACAGCTGGTAGTGCTGGCGTTGCGCATACTGGGCATCGCCGCACTTGTGCTCGCCTTCGCACAACCCTTCATACCCGCCAAAGGTCAGAAGAACAAGCACGGCAATGTAATCACCGTCTTTCTCGACAACTCACACTCCATGGAGGCCAACAGTGAAAACAGCGCCCTGCTATACGAAGCCATCGATGCCGCAAAGTCCATTGTCAATGCCTTCGACTTCTCCGACGACTTCGTGCTCACCACCCACGACTTTTCCGGCGAGGAGTCACACATCTTGAACCGGGACCAGATGCTGGAGCTGTTGGACAAAGTGCAAATCTCACCCAACAGCCGCACATTCGAAGACATCATCGCCTTTGAAAAGAACACAGCCATCAACTCCCATAAAAGCAACATCATACATTACTACATCTCCGATTTCCAGAAAAACGGCTTCAACCCAGCCAAGCTACCAAACGACAGTGCGTCCAACTCGTTCCTTATCCCCATGCCCATCGAGGAGAGAAACAACGTGAGCATTGATAGCTGCTGGTTTCTGTCGCCCGTGTTCAAAATCGGCAACCAAGTGACCCTGATGGCCCGCGTACACAACTACGGCGACAAAGACCTGAACATGCTGCCTGTGAAACTGTATGTCAACAACAAGCAGAAAGCCATGGCCGCCATCGACCTCAAGGCCGGCGACTATTTGGACTGCCGCATGACATACAGCATTGACGAAACCGGGACACAGTGCGCCCTCCTCGTCATAGAAGACGCACCCATCACCTTTGACGACAAGCTGTATTTCACCTACAACGTAACCGACAACTCCAACATCATAGCCATCCAGGACAAGGACAACAACCGATTCCTTCAATCTCTTTATGGTAAAGATTCCGTTTTCAACTACCAATCCATGCCTTACACACAGGTCAACTACACGCAACTGAAAAACTGCGACGTAGCAGTGATGAGCGAGGTCCCCAAGCTATCCTCCGGACTGGCGGATGAGTTGTCCAAGTTCGTGAAGAGCGGCGGCACGCTGTTGGTATTGCCCGCCAAGGAAATGGACGGAAGCTGGAACCAGTTCTTGAGCAACCTTGGAACTGGCACATACGGTTCACTGGTCAAAAAGGAGCTGAAATGCAGTCACATCAACACCGAAAGCATCTACTTCAAGGGAGCCTTGGACAACCAGCACGAGCAACTGGACATGCCCGTGACGCTGCAGCACTATGACATCGGCAATGGTGGCAGCCAAGGCAGCGAGATTGTCATGTTGCTGGAGAACGGTTCCTCCATGCTTACAGTTTATCCGGTAGAGAAGGGCAAGGTCATCCTGTCGGCGGTGGCAATGAACGACGAATTCGGCAACACCCACCGTCACGCCCTCGGCTTTGTCGCCCTGCACAACATCGGCATCATGAGCGCCATCCAGGACAAGTTGTACAATGTCATCGGTGCGGACCAGATGCAGACCATACCGTTGCGCAGTGCCACGGGCGACGGCAGCATCACCCTGAAAGCCCGCAACTCCAAGACCGAGTTCATCCCCGAGCAGCGCAGCTTGGGCAACGAGACGGCCCTGTATTTCCACGACCAAGTGCATGAGAGCGGCTTTTACGATATCGTCAAGGACGGAGCTGTAATCGGCACACTGGCGTTCAACCAGGATCGCAAGGAGTCGGACCTCAACTGCTACGACGAAAGCGACCTTAAGAAGATGGCCAAAGCCTCCGGCGACAATGTGGATGTCATCCGCGCCGGCACCAAAGACATTGCCAAGAGTGTAACGGAAAAACTCAACGGCAAGCCCCTGTGGCTCTACTTCCTCATTCTCTCCCTGCTCTGCTTCCTCGCTGAAATCGCCGTACTGAGATTCTGGGGCAAACCGAATGTGAAGGCGGAGAGTTGAGAGACCGAAGACCGAAGATCGAAGACCGAAGACTAGAGACTAGAGACTGAAGACTAGAGACCAAACTTTACGAACTTTACGAACTTTACGAACTTTATAAACCTTATAAACCTTATAAACCCAATAAAAAAATGAACCAAGAATTATTGAAACTGTATCCCCACGATTTGTGGGAGAATTTTGCAAACCTTTGCGACTGCCCGCACCCTTCCAAACACGAGGATGCTGCCATCAAATGGATGAAACAATGGGCAAAAGACCACAAAGTGAAAGTGGAGCAAGACAAGACCGGCAATTTGCTGTTCACCATCCCGGCCACCAAGGGCATGGAGAACCTCACTCCGGTAATTCTGCAAGGCCACACCGACATGGTGCCGCAAGCCGATGATCCTAAATTCGACTTTCTGAAGAACCCCATCGAGCCGATCATTGACAACGGTTGGGTGCGCGCCAACAGAACCACGCTGGGTGCTGACAACGGCATCGGCGTGTGCGCCGCATTGGCATGTGTTACCACCCCGGGTGTGAAACATGGTCCGATGGAGATCCTGGTCACCATTGACGAGGAGACCGGCATGACTGGTGCTTTCGGTTTGAAGAAGGGCTTTGTCAAGGGCAAGATCCTCATCAACCTGGACTCCGAGACGGAAGGTGAACTGTACGTGGGTTGCGCCGGCGGTCTGGATGCCAACTTCGAGCGCAAATACACGACCATGCCGACACCTGAGGACATGAAGGGCTTCCAGCTCATCGTCACGGGTCTGCACGGCGGCCACTCCGGCATGGACATCAACTTGGGACGTGCCAACGCCAACAAGATAGCCACGCGCTTCCTCACCACGGCAGTCAAGGAGTACGGTGCATGCTTAGCAACCATCAACGGCGGCGGCCTGCGTAACGCCATCCCGCGCGAAGTGAACGCCATTCTGGCTGTGCCCGCCAAGAAAGCCACCGCATTCAAGACCTTCGCCAAGAAGTTCAACGAAACCCTCAAGGCTGAGTTCTCCGCAACGGAAGAGAACCTCTCCGTCAGCGTGAAGGCTGTGGACACGCCCAAGAAAGTAATCCGCACCAAGGCACAGAACCAGTTCCTCAACATGGTGTTCGCCATCCCTAACGGCGTGCTCCGCATGAGCGACTCCATGGAGAATCTGGTGGAAACCTCCAACAACGTGGCCGCCATCAAGGCCGAGAACGGCACCATGAGCGTCACTTGTCTGCTCCGCAGCTCCGTCGATAGCGCCAAGAACGCCCTCGGCGACAGAATGACCGCCATAGCAGAGCTCGCTGAATGCGGCATTGAGCTCACTGGCGCCTATCCGGGATGGAAACCCAACATGGAGTCTCCCATCCTCAAGACCTGCCAGAGCGTCTATAAAAAGAAATTCAAAGAAGAACCCAAGATCATGGCCATCCACGCTGGTTTGGAATGCGGCCTCTTCGGCGCATGCTATCCCGACTGGGACATGGTTTCCTTCGGCCCCACCATCGAGCACCCGCACTCACCGGTTGAGCGCGTGAACATCGACAGCGTCGGCAAGTTCTTCGACTTCCTCGTGGAAGTGCTCAAGAACATCCCGAAGAAATAATGACTTATAATATTGACCAATGCAAAGGAGCGTCTTACAACGGCGCTCCATTTTTTTGTTTTTTTCTTCTGATTATTATAAAAAACACTACTTTTGCAAAATCAAAAATCATGTAAAATGAAACGAAAAAAATACAAGACGACCGAATACGCCTCCAAAGTCGAGGAACCAGTTATCATCTATGGCCAGAAAGCTGTACAAAAGGATGGCTCAACCAACAAAACCACTTCCACTGAAACAATTTGCAAATCGGATCGCATGACCGTGGAAGAGTACTTTGGAATTATTCACACCATGATAGACGATTATTATGACAACCTATAAAATTGATTGTACGATAATCACTAAAAAATCCTGCTATTGCCCTGGCGCAACTGTTCGTCCGTAGGCTCCATCTGCGTGATGGTGTCCACGAGAATTTCCAGCGGACGGCCGTAGATTGGCTGTTGGGGGTTGGCCGTTGGTTGTTGGGAGTTGGGGGTTGGGGGTTGGCTGTTAGGAGTTGAACTTTGAACTTTGAGCCTTGAACCTTGAACCTTAGACTCTGAATTTTGGACTCGGTCGCTAGCCGTTGGCTGTTGGGTATTGGGAGTTGGGAGTTGGGGGTTGGAGGTTGGCTGAGAAGCAGGATTCTGCGTCTCTGTAGTATCCTGTATCATGACCACTGCACCCTGTTCACTATTGGGTGTGGGCTGCCCTAAGAAAACAACGCTCAGGGTTATGCCGATGACAACGGCCACCACCGCCACGGCAATGGCTGCTATTTGCAAGCCCGACAATCCTGCACGCACGCCAGCGCTTTTCGCGAAGCTGCGCCACGCGGAAGGACTGTAGGCGTACTGGGCCTTTTCCATTTTCTCTTTTATCAATTGGTCGAAATCTGCCATATTCTACTCGTTATTCAGTTTTACAATCTCGTTTTTGAGACGGGTGCGGGCGGCGTTCACGTGCCAGGCGGAAGTGCCTTCGCTGATATTGAGCTGGCGGGCAATCTCCGCGTGAGACAAGCCGTCCATCACAAACAGGTTGAACACCGTGCGGGTCATCGGGGGGAGCTGCTGCACAAGGGTGACGATAGCCTCCGAAGAGAGATTCGCAACCGCGGCATTCACATCATAGCCGATGGCCGCGGACTCCGCCACCTCCTCCAGGTCCGTCAACTCCATCTTCGGACTGTATTTCCTTCTGTAGTCCAGCGCCGAGTTGATCATCACCCGTTTCATCCACGATTCAAAAGAACCTGTGTTTTCATATTTATCCAGGTTAGAAAACACTTTCAAGAAACCTTCGTTGAGCATATCCTCCGCTTCGTCGGTGCTGCCGGCATAGCGCATGCAGAGCCGGAACATGGGACTGTAGAAGTGCTTGAACAGCTTGTGCTGCGCCCTTCTGTTGCCCTCGCGGCAACCCTCCAACCATCGAGCCACCCTGTCCTTTGTATGCTCACTCATTATGAATAACGAAAAAAAAGATGGAAACTTTGGGTATCAGATGGAAAAAAACGGATTAATTTTTCAAGAATTTGATTCCTAAAGAGACAACTACTGAATTTTGTTTCCACGTATAGTTATCCGACCTGTTCGGAATCAGCTTGTCGGCAGCAAAATCATAACGTGCATCCAGCGTAATGTGCCCTAAGTCGAAACCTAAACCCACCTGTCCGGCCCATTGCATTTTGCCTTCCTGATCCACCAGAGGATCAATTTCTTTCAAGTTGCTTCCAATCCTGAATCCGAAGCGCGGTCCGATGAACAAATGCATTTTGAATTTCTCTTTGTTGATGAAATGATAGCCCAACAATGCCGGAACATCAATAAAATGCTGATGGAGTTTGACATTCTCCTGAACACTATGCACGAACGTGCTCGCATCCGTCAGTTTAGTGTTTTTGAATGAATAGCACACCTCCGGCTGAAAATAGAACCGATCGCCGAAGCGCAAGAAAAGGCCGGCGTCCACTCCTGGGAAAAGCCGAGTCTGGTTATTGTAATTGGTGGCATTGGCCGCCACCTTGATGCCGATATTGAACTGTGCGTTGGCACAAACGGACAAGCCTACCAATAAAACGGACAACAGCAACACTCTTTTCATCAGGATTACTTTTTTCATAACGGACAGAAATTAAACGGCCACAAAAATAGAAAAAACAGTGAAAAGATGAGCTAACGTTTTTTTATTATCTTTGCTTCATGATATAATAAACATGATGACATTAACAACTATGACTGGTAAATCCCCCTTCCACATGAAAAGATTTCCAATTATATTTTTATTTTCACTGTTGGCTTGTGTTTCATGCAAGCCAACAGTGTCATTTGATTTTGTCAAAGAGGTTGATTTCAAACGAGAGAACGGAACCAATGACTACTTCTATTGCCAATGTAACGACTCATTGTTTATCGGCAATCCATCTCACTCCAAAACAATCTATATTCATGACATAAGCAGTGGAAAAATACTGAATCAAATGAAAATACCTGTGGATCAGGACATACAGTGTTTCCATTATTCCTCTGACACTTCTATCTATTTCTTCCCCAAATATTCAACACAATTATTCAGATACAACAAGGAAAGAAACTTGATTGACACCATTGTAGATCTCTCTATCAACAGGCTTTCAGAACTCCGTCGTAATGGAATAGAATTTGGATCATCCGTTGAATTCATGGCCAGTCCCGCCTGCCCTCTCATTGTAAACCCGCCCCATTATTATATTTCAAACATAACATACCCAGAAGATAATAAAAATGAACAATTTCCCTTGTTTCATTTTATTGTCAACAATGATACAACTATAACTGATAACAACATTGGACGATTTCCCGACAATTACTATGAAAAGGGAAAGACCATGTTCCCTTTTAATACAGCCGTCACCTATACAATTAACAACAAGAATCAGATTATTGTCTCACATTTCGCCGACCATAATTTATACATCTATGATTTGGATGGTTCGCAATCCGTAAGAAAATGTAAAAGTAAATTCATGAGACACCTGCCAGACAAGATAGCCTTGTCGGATATAAGTAATGATTTGTTGATTCAAAAACGAAGCAATCTCACTACGTACTTTGGAATCATTTTCGATCCCTACCGGGACTGTTATTATAGATTTGTCAGATTTCCTGATTCGAAAAAGAAGCATAACAACTTGAACAGTTTCTCAATCATGGTTTTAGACAGTACTTTCAACACAATTGGTGAACAATCATTCAAAGACACGCCCTACATGTGTATAGGTGCTCTTGTTACGCCTCAAGGTCTGATGTTAAAAAAGAGTGATGATTATTCAGGAAAGACAACTTTTGGACTCTTTAAAATCAACGGATTATGAAAAAGGTGTTGTTCTTCATTATCCTGCTCTCCTCAGTGCTTTTCAGTTGCAAGTTTCAAAATAAAAGTGCATACAACTATTTTGACAATTATTTTGAATTCGGCAACGATTCGGGAAAAGTCGTCATACACGTATTTTTCCCTGAGGGATGCAAATCCTGCAATAGAAGTTTTGTCTCTGAATTGAAAAACAAAGAGATTAACAACAACGAATACTTTCTTCTAATATCCCACTATCCATACTGCGAAAGCCAAATAGAATTGACACAGACTTTCAAATCAAAATTCGGGAATCACTTCGCAATTGACAGCACGGATTTTTATTTGAAATACAAGGATATCCCTGCATGTACTGGATGCATTAATCTGACTCTGCAACCAGAATAGAGAAACGGCGTGTATTATAGGGACACCGAATATAACAAGAGAGAGGATTTGCCTAGGGCAAATCCTCTCTCTCTTTTGTGATTCCGCTGCGACTCGAACGCAGAACCTGCTGCTTAGAAGGCAGCTGCTCTATCCAGTTGAGCTACGGAACCATAGCAATTCCTGCTTCAATCAGTCGGGATAGCCTGATTCGAACAGGCGACCTCCTGCTCCCAAAGCAGGCGCGATAACCGGACTACGCTATATCCCGTCTCTTTTTTGCGGCTGCAAAAGTACACTTTTTTTCTTTACTTTGGAATGCCGTGCTAAAAAACCTTTCGCAACCCCGTTTTTTTGTACTTTTGCCGCCGCTATGACAGATTCACGAGACATCCGGATTGAAGACTTCAACTACGAGCTCCCAGAGGAGCGTATCGCATTTTTCCCCGCCGAACAGCGGGACCATTCCAAACTGCTGGTTTATCGGAACGGCAATATCACAGACAGCCGTTTCGACCATCTTCCCGATTTCATTCCGGAAGAGAGTCTGCTGGTGTTTAACAACTCCAAAGTCATCCATGCCCGGTTGCTCGTGCACAATACCACCGGCGCCGCCATCGAGATCTTCTGCCTGGAGCCCCTCCACCCCACTAACGACCCCGCCACCGCCTTCGCCCAGACCGGCGAGGTGACATGGAAGTGCATGGTGGGCAACGCCAAACGATGGAAGCACCCGCTGCAGATCACCGTGCCCATGGGCGACAAAACTGTAACGGTGACTGCTACCAAAGGCGACAATGTGGAGAGCACCTTCGAGGTGACGTTCCACTGGGACGACTCCCGTGTCTCCTTTGCCGAATGGCTGGAGCACTATGGCAAGATACCGCTCCCGCCCTACATCAAACGCGCCGCCGACGAGAACGACGAACTGCGCTACCAGACCGTCTATGCCAAACACGACGGTTCCGTGGCCGCCCCCACCGCCGGACTGCACTTCACCGACAACGTTTTCGAAGCCCTGCACCGGAAAGGTGTTGACACCGACTTCGTCACACTGCACGTGGGCGCGGGCACATTCAAGCCCGTGACCAGCGAAACCATCGGCGAGCACTACATGCACGAGGAGAAGGTGGTCATCACCGAAGCGCTCATCGAACATCTGGCACAATATATCGGCAAACGCTGCATCGCGGTGGGCACGACCGTGGCCCGCACTCTGGAGTCGCTGTTTATCATGGGGGCCAAGCTCCGCCTCAATCGCCCCGACCCACTGAAAGTCAGCCAGTGGGAGATATACGATGACGCCGCGTTACGCGAAGTCACGGCAACCGAATCGCTACAGGCATTATTGGAACACCTGCACGCGCAACAGACCGACCTGCTGCGCGGCGCCACCAGCCTCATCATCCTGCCGACCTACAAGCCTCGTATGGTTCAGGGCATCATCACCAATTTCCACCAGCCACAGAGCACACTCCTGCTGCTCATCTCCGCGTTCGTTGGAGACAATTGGCAAAACATCTACCGCCACGCCCTGCAACACGACTACCGTTTCCTGAGCTACGGCGATTCCAACCTCTACCTGCCTTAACATCAGAAAACGACGTACCAACGTAGCTTCTCCATCAATTCGGGATAAGCGTGCGTAATCTGCTGAAGCTCCTCAAACGAAGTGATATCCCCGTTCCGGCTTCTATAGTTCAGTATTGTCTTAGTCAGATAGGCATCAAAATAGGGATGGTTGACCATTTCCTTGTAGGTTGCCGTGTTGATGTTTATCTTGCGAATGTCCGCAGGATGCACCACAAAATACTTTTCCAGCAAATCCATGGGGATATCCTGCAACACAAACACCTCGCGCAGTTGCGACAAGGAATGGAATCCTCCCAACTTGTCGCGATACTCCACCAGCCGGGCGGCTCGCTTGCTGCCGAACATCGGCACCACTGTAATGTCGGTCGAGTCGCAATGATTGAGGTTAATCTTCACAATCTCATACATAGGCTGTTTGGCAGCCTTGCGCGGCACTGTGTCCCCAGTCCCCGAGCGGTTCGGATAGGAATTCCGCCGCACCATGGCCAAGGAATCTCGAATCCGATCTTGACGCTGATTGAAAGCCTCAAACACCGCGGCATACTGCGCCATGTCGGTTGACGGTTTTGTCCTCCCATCATACAGGAAATAAAAAAGATAGCAGAACAGGATGAAGCCCGCCAGAATCAGCGAGGCAATCCATTCACCACCGGTAAAATTGAACTTTGTTTTCATGCTGCAAAAATAAAAAAAAGTTCTAACAAATTAAATTATTATTAAAACTTTTTTACAGACTGAAATAAAAACCGAATTTACCGGATAATCGTCAGAGAACCGTTATAGGTAACCGTCTTGGCCTTTCCTTTGTAATAGAAGGAGAAGTAATAGACGCCATCGGACACGCCGGAGCCATCAAAGACTTTGCTACCTAACTGTATCTGGCCATCACGCGAGAAGGTGTCATAGTTCTTGGCCTCATACACCCTCTTGCCCCATCTGTCAAAAATCTCCAGTTTATTGTTGCGATAACCATCAGGATCATCAGCATGCAAACTCGTATTCAGATTCTCAATAGCAAAGACATCATTAATGCCGTCACCATTGGGGGTGATCACATTCGGAAACACGAGGTCCTGCTCAATGACCACCGTGTGGGTAATCTCGCTGGTGCAACCGGCATCGGTTTCGATATGAAGGGTTACATCATAATCGCCCCATTGTCCGTATGTGTGCTCTGGCGCAACATTCGTGGAATCCATCTCTCCGTCACCGAAATTCCAATAGAAGGTCGTTCCCGGCATTAACAAGATGGACGTGTCCGAATAGTTGATGAAGTTCACCAATCCATCATTCTCCGCAAGCATAGAGATTTCCGGATCAGGTGCGAATTCTGCAATCGGCTGAATGCTCACATCCAGGGAATTCCATTTGAACAGGGTGTCCGGGCAACCATCAAAAGTGGTAATGACCAGCATCACGGTAAAGGTGCCCTGCTCTGTAATCACAAACGTGGGTTCTTTGAGGTTTGAGCTGTATCGCAACGCACCGGTGCTATCCAAAATCATCCATTCGTACTGAGCTTCTTCAGGATAGGAAAGATTCTCCATTTTCAGCGACAGCGGAGCACAGCCGCCAGTGACGGGCAAATTGAAATCCGCAGTCGGCCTTTCCAAAGAGCTAACGTGTATCGTATCCTTGCCATGGCAGGTTTTGTTGACTGTAGGATTAAAATATCCGAGGTCCACGATATAATCGCCAGCACTCATCACGGTAATTTGCGGAGTCTCATCGCCAGTGTTCCATACACACGTCATCCCGTAGGGCAGAGTATCCACAGAAATAACAGCCTTGTCTCCATAGCAGAGTCCTATGTCTTCTCCGAGATGGGGTTCGGGGCTTTGCAGCACACTGACATAATACACGGTGTCATAATCGCAGCCGAAGTCATCGGTGACATGGAAAGTGTATGGCACCTGTCCTGCCTGCACGAACCTGATATGGTGATCGTAGGCTCCGGGGCCAGTCACATACGTGCTATCCGTATGAACGCTGTATTCCCATGTCTCCGGCAGCAAAGTGGAGTCCAACGCCAACTCCCACTCCGAGATGTAGCCATTGTCTCCGCTCCATCCGTCAATCACCGTGATAGTCCATGTGCCGTTCAGGCTGCAGCCCACCAACTGGGAGAAAGACTGGTCGGGGCGATAGACCTGCGTCATGGCCGCCATATTGGTAGAATCAATTCTGCCGTTATGGATATTGACATTCTCATATACGCGTTTGTTGCCGCGGGCATAGCTGTAGCCGTATGCAGGGTTTGTATTCTCCGACCAGCAATAGTTCCAAGGCTCGCCGATAGGGTTGAAACTCGGGTCACACTTCTCCGCGCTGTTGTTGGCACTACCCACAATTCCGAAATGGGCATTGTGCGATACATTGGTGGCCTGTTGCCATCCCCAAGGTTGCGGGATGCTGGCCGCACAGGCCGCCGATCCGGAAGTGCCATATTTGTTCAAAATCTTCACCGACTGCTGTTCCGGACAGGTCAACTCAATGTAGAGGTCGCCCACGTATGAATGTTCCATCTTGATGCGCACATACAGGATGTCGTCCGCGCTGGTGATACGCGAGTTAGACGTAAACGAGGTGAATTTAACCGGAGACTGGTAGGCGCAGCCATTACCGCAGTTCACGCCATCAGGCAGAAAGATGGTATCTTTCACCGTAAGGGCCGCATCTTGCTGGCTATCCATAGAGTCCAATATCTGAACCGTTTCATTCGAAGTTGGTCCGAAGGTCACATCCATCTCATCTCCTGAGCAGAACGGACCGATCCGGGACAATCCCTTAATCGGATTCTTCGATGTTCTGACTCGGAAAGAGATTGGCATCGTGGATTGGCAACCATTCACATCGGAGATATTGAACGAGACATCATAGCCGCGACCGGGGATAAAATAGTAGTCGAGCGTATTCACGCCGGGAGTCTCAAAGCTTTCGAAACCCATATCCCAGATAAAGGTCGAGTTCTCATCCGACTGGTGATAATGTTGATCATTCTCCGGAAACACGCCGTGTGCCACCATGTGTATGGACTCATTGCCGCACACGTTGATATAAGAGTATCCATCCTCCTCCACTCTCGGGTAATGCGACGACAGGACAGAGTCCAGCTCAAAACGCACCTGCTGGCAGGGTGCGGAGCAGGAGGTAGTCATAACAAAGCCCGACCCCGCATCAGTGGCGTCGGACACAAACTTCAGAGTAATAGCCCCGGCCGAATTGGCGACCGAGGCTGAGAATACAATATTTGCAGAGGTGTACGCACGAATCAGAGAGTCATTCAAAGCTGCCATCAACGATAGCGGATCTGCAGTGGCAGCATCATATATATATAATGTATCAGAAGGATGAACATTAAAAGCACTGACATCGATGCTGACCACCACGCCGACAGCGTTGGCGTCTGAAGAGTAGATTGTGAGTATGTCATTCCTATTATGGCCATACCCAGCGCCGGCACCGCCGTTATCGTACACAATGAAATCGCATCCTCGCACCACATTCACGCTTCCACCCATCATCACAGGTGTCTGTGCGACAACGTAACTTGTTATGCACCATAACAGCAATATCCAAAGTCCTCTTCTCAAGGCAACTCTGCCCATAGTATTATCATAATTCCTATCTTATAATCGTCAAGGATCCGTTATAGGTTACAGTCTTGGCTTTTCCTTTGTAGCGGAAAGAGAAGTAATATACGCCGTCGGACACGCCTAAGGCATCAAACACCTGGGTACCCCGCTGAATTTGGCCGTCGCGGGAGAACGTGTCATAGTTCTTGGCTTCATACACTTTCTTACCCCAGCGGTCGAATATTTCCAGCTTGTTGTTGCGATAACCATCAGGATCCTCAGGATTTATATCCGTGTTCAGATTCTCAATAGCGAACACATCGTTGGAGCCATCGCCATTGGGTGTAATCACATTCGGGAAGATGAGATCCTGCTCAATGACCACCGTGTGCGTAATCTCGCTGGAGCAGCCATCGGCGGTTTCGATATGAAGCGTGACATCGTAATCACCCCACTGACTGTATGTGTGTTTGGGAGAAACCGTTGTTGTGTCGGTCTCGCCATCGCCAAAATTCCAGGAGAAGGAGCAGCCTTCCGAGAGCATCAACACAGAATCGGAATAATTGACAAATTGCACTTCACCGTTATGTTCACCCATCAGAGAAATTTCGGGATCCGGGGTAAATTCAGCCACAGGTTGCGAATTCACTTTCAGATAGTTCCATCTGATAAGCGTGTCACTACAACCATTCTCGGTGGTGGAAATCACGCTGACAGAATAGGTACCTGGCTCCTCAATCTGGAAAACAGGTTCTTTCTGATTGGAGTAAAGTATCGTATAGGCATCCTCATTCAGAATCTGCCAGCGGTATTCCGAATTCTCGGGTGTGGAAGCATTAGTGAACTTGACTGTCAACGGTGCACAGCCTTGCACCACATTGGCATCGAAGTCAAAGATCGGCATCTCATAGAACTGCAGGTTTATAGTATCGCTACCGTGGCATGTGGTACCCGTCTGCGGGTCTGTCGTCTCCACATACACTGTATATTGGCCTGCCGTAACCACGCTGGTGGTCGGGGTATCATCACCGGTGCTCCACACGTAGGTGGTATTGGGTGCTTCGTAACCGGGATTCAGTTCGATGCGTTGTCCATAGCATTCGGTTCTGTCCTCGCCAAGATTCGGCTCCGGGGATTGGGTCACGCGCATCACCATGTTGGTGTCATACTGGCAACCGAACTCATCCACAATACGGGCGATGTAGGTAATATCACCGGAATCCGTTGGGACAACTACGCCTTCAGCAGCACCCGGACCAATCAGATATGCGGTATCAACCGTCAAATCGAAGCCCCAGTTGGTCGGCAACAAAGTGGGGTTCAAGGCCATCTCCCAGCCACAAATCCAACCGTTGTCAATAGAGAAAGCGTCAATAACCTGGATAGACCAGTCGCCGTTCAACGGACAGTTCTGCAATTTTGTAAAGAAGTTATCATCCGGATGATAGACATTAGTCATGTTTGCCACATTCGTGGAGTCGGCACTTACGCCAGAGCCATGGGGATTGTTGGTGCTGTGGTGGCTACAGGATTCATAGACATATCCACTGCCGCACGCATATTGATAGCCTTCCGTGACATTATTTGACCAGCAATAGTTCCAGCATGTTCCCATAGGGTTCGTATTGGGATCGCATTTGTTAGAGGAGTTATCGTTATTATCATTTGCAAGGCCGAAATAGGTACCTGTGCTACCCGACACTATCCAGCCTCGTGCACTCTGCGGCACCAAGCTGGAGCAACCGGAAGAACCGCTGCCGCCATATTTCATAATTGTGGCATATTGTCCGTTGGGACAAGTCAGTTTGATCCAGATATCCCCCATGAAGGAGTGTTCCATGTTGATACGCACATACAGAATGTCGTTAATAGATGAAATCTTCGCCGACGGGGAGAACATGTCAAAGGTCACGGTGGAGGTATAAGCGCATCCGGCACCGCAATCTAGACCATCGGGGAGGAAGAATGTATCCGGGACTCCCAACGCCGTGGCACGTCCACTGCTGATTGTATCCACCTGGATATTGGAAATCATATCGTAACCAATGGTGAGGTTCACCTCATCGCCTGTACATACGGGCCTGAGCGGTGACAGTTCCCGGATGGGGTTCGCGGAGGTCATCACTCTGAACGTACGGGGCATCGTAGCCTCACAGCCATGCGAATCTGTAATCAACAGCGTGACATCGTATGCACCGCCGCCTTCGAAATAGTGATCCAACACATATCCGCCCACCGTCTCGTATGTAGTATCACCCAAGTCCCATCTGAATCTGGATGTTTGGTCACTCTGATGATAGTTGAAATCATTGTCGGGATAACGGCCCCTGGCCACCAAATGCACGGTGTCATACGGACACAACTGCATGTAATAATATCCGGAGTCAGGTTCCAAAATGGGGAAATGGTTGGATGCATTGACGTCAAACTGAATCTCCACGCGCTGGCAGAGTTGCACACAAGAGGTGTTCATCTTGAAACCCGAGCCGCCGTTGGCGCCGTCCGTCTTGAAACGGATTGTCAGTTCACCGGTTTGGCTGCGCATGGTGGCTGCAAACGACAATACTATGTTGCCATACACGGACACCAAAGAATCGTTCAGTTTGGCCAACAGCATGGAGTCCACCATGTTGGGACCATCGTAGATATAGACGGTATCTGAATTGTGCACATTGAAATAATTCAACGGGATATCCACCTTGACGGCCGGATGTGTGGCATCACTGGAACGCAACACCACATGATCGTCACGATTGGCATAATAGTCGCCGGTCTCACCACCATTATCGTACACGGTGAAACCACAACCCGTCTGCGGTGAGACGGAAGAACCCACCACAACCACCTGTGCTTGTGCTAAAGCCAAGCTCAACACAAAAAGAAAAAATAAACTTAACTTCTTCATATCAGACATCTTAATAGTTAATACTCAAATTGTTGAAGATTGGCCTCCACCATTGCATCATAACTCCGTTTGGAGTGGATGATGAGATAATAGCCAGAGGTGTGCAGACGGACCACATTCACTCTGTTTTCATCCTGCGGGATGTTGAAGTCAAAAGGATTGACTCCATTACGGATGATTTCTTCCTCGTTGACCACGACGCCCGGCTTGGCGTAATGTTCCAAGTAGCTCAGCACATTGGCGTCTTCGGGATACTTGGTGGAGAGCACAGCGAAGTTGCACATCTTGAAGTTCATGCGGAACAGCTGCGCGAAATCAGCATCATACATCTTATCGATTTCAGCTTGGGAGTACAATTCATACATTTTCTTGTCCAGCACAAAATCGCTTTTCGGTTTCTGACAGAATCCTGTCATCATCAGTCCAAGGAGGAAACAAAATAGAATGGTCTTTTTCATAATCACTTTTTTCTTTAAAACCTGCAAAAATAACATTTTATGTGAAACAAACAAAATAAAAAATCATCTCACACTATGGATGTCGCATTCTCTTTCGAAAATGTTACAGGGACACGAATTATTTTTGAAATTTTATAGTATTATTATCTATCAGCCAACGCATTACATAAACAACGGTTTCCTCATCCACAGAGGCGGAAAGCTTCTCCAGGATGGTTTTCCGGGACAAGCCCTGCAGATGCAGGCGGATGATTTCCCGGGAAAGTTTCTGGAATTCCGATCCGTTGACCGAATCATGCGCCCTTTTCCTGCACACATCGCACTGCCCGCACGCAGGGCTGTCGGTTTCTCCGAAATAGCTCAGCAGCAATTGACTACGGCACTTGTCTTCTGTGGTGACATACGCGCGCACCGCATCCACGCGCTCCTGTGCCTTCTTCTTCTGGACCTCATACACGGAAGGGGCAAAATAGAGATAATCCTCGGGAATACGGTCCTGCAAGAACACGATGAGCGGAATGTCGCTCTGCGGCTGATAGGAAACGACACCAGATTGATGCAGGGTCTGGAGTCGCGACACAACCTCCTCCATCGTCAAGTCTGCGCGAGTTGCAATCACCTGTTCGTCAATCCGGACATACTGGGTGAAGAGACCGCCGTAGGAACGTAACAGCAGTTTGACAAACTCCTCCAGTTCAGGGTGACTATCTTCATACTCCAGCAGTTCGTCGCCGTTCATTTTGAAATGCAGCTGGGAAGTCTCCCGCAGGTGTTCGGACAGTGCTACCACGCCAGCCTTTTCCAGAAATCTCACTGCATTGAACAGTTGCACGGAATCCATTTTCATTCGTCGGGCGTGTTGCTCTATGTAAAAGGGTTTGATGGTGTTCTTTCCAGTGCCCATCTCGATATAGTAATGCTGGCACAGGTTGTCATAGACATTCCGGATGGTTTCCAGGGGCGGGAATGACATGGTGAGATTTCGCGTCAATTGCCGCAGGTCGTTGGCATCGTACAGGAGGATAGCCACGGAGGGTTGCTCGTCGCGACCGCCACGGCCTGCCTCCTGGAAGTAGGCTTCGAGACAGTCGGGCACGTCGATATGCACCACAAACCGCACGTCGGGTTTGTCGATGCCCATGCCGAAAGCGTTGGTGGCCACAATGACACGTGTCTTGCCCGTCATCCAGTCGTTCTGTTTCCGGTCGCGCTCCTTGGGCGCGAGGCCGGCGTGGTAGAAATCTGCCGAGATGCTGTTCTGACAGAGGAACTCCGCCACCTCGGCCGTCTTGCGCCTGTTGCGCACATACACGATGCCCGTGCCCGGGTAGCGTTTCATAATACGCAGCATACGCCCGTACTTATCCTCCTCTTTCACCACAAAATAGGTCAGATTATCCCGTTTGAAACTCTTCTGAAAGACATTTTCGGTCTTGAACTCCAACCTGCGCTGGATATCGCTTACCACTTCCGGCGTGGCGGTGGCAGTCAAGGCCAACACCGGGGCTTGCGGAAACACTTTCCGGATGTTGGCAATTTCCAGATAAGGCGGACGGAAATCATAGCCCCATTGCGAGATGCAATGCGCTTCGTCCACGGCGATCATCGTCACCGGCATCTTCTCCAGATTCACGCGGAACATGTCGGTCTGCAGCCGCTCGGGCGACACGTAGAGAAAACGGTATTCGGGGTCGAACATCACGTTCTGCACGACATTCTGTATCTCGTTGTATGACATGCCGGAATATAGGGCGGCGGCCTTGATGCCTTTGGCTTTGAGATGCGCCACCTGGTCTTTCATCAGGGCAATGAGCGGGGAAACCACGATGCAGAGGCCCTCCAGCGCCATGGCCGGCACCTGGAAACAAATCGACTTTCCGCCACCAGTCGGCAACAGGGCTAACGTGTCCCTGCCCTCCAGCACCGAGAGGATAATATCCTCCTGCAACGGCCGGAATGCGTCGTATCCCCAGTATTGTTTCAGAATCTGATGAATCTTTCCCATAATTCGGGCGCAAAGATACGGAAAAGAGATTAGGGATGAGAGATTAAAAGATTAAAAGATTAAAAGATTAAGAGATTAAAGATTAAAGATTAAAGATGAGAGAAGGAAGAAATGATAAAATATCATTGACCAGCAACACATTATACAATATTCAAGATTAAAAATCGTTAAAAAAGGGCCTGGTTTCCAAAGAATATTGTATATTTGCGGCCTTAAAAATTGAAACGATGAATAAAAAATCTTCATTTTTCTATATCATAATCACTTTCTTATGTGTTGTATTTCTGGCATCTTTCTCTTCCTGCAGCACTTCCCAAGGTAGTTCTAAATCCAAGGTAGAATACAGCAAGAAGAGGACTCGGCACCAGCCCAAGTGGAATTCCACCACTTCGCAGACCACCACGTATCACATACGCAAGCACAACACTCGCAGAAGTCACAACCGCTAACCGCTCTGGTTATTATTCTTTTTACTTATGAAAAAATCACGTCTTACTATACTCATAGTATCGAATTTATTGTTTTTACTAGTCGTATGCGGAAGCACATACGCGCAAGAGAATCACCTCCAGTTCAGCGTGGTGAACGATACCGCTCACATCGACTCCGCCATCCCTGAGGACACGCTGGGCGACAAGCTGAATTTTGACGAGGATCTGGCCTCTCTGGACAACGTGGACCACGGCGACGGGATGTTGTTCACCTATTTCAACTGGATGCCTGGCTACGGCCGCTACCAGAATTTCGACATCATCCGCATCCATTACCGGCATGTCGGCTCCACGCCCCGTGACACCATCGCGCTGAACGGATACCATCATCCGGCCAATTTCCGGAAGACTTCCGACTACGGCTGGCGCCACCGCCGCATGCACCGCGGCGTGGATTTGGGCTACCCCACCGGCACGCCTGTGGCCGCCGCCTGGGACGGCCAAGTACGCATCTCCAAAGGCAGCAACACCGGCGGCTACGGCAACCTCATCGTCATCCGCCACGACAACGGCCTGGAAACCTACTACGCCCACCTCTCCCGCCGCCTCGTCAACCCTGGACAGATGGTACACGCAGGTGACATCATCGGCCTCGGCGGCAACACCGGACGATCCTACGGCTCACACCTGCACTTCGAAATCCGCTACCTGGGCCAGGATATCAACCCTAACCGGCTGGTGGATTTTGAAAATTTCAAATTGAAGTACGACACCATGTATGTGTCAGGTTACAGCGTGTCCACCCCCACTCCAACCCCGACAGACCCGACCCAGGCCAACCCCGTGAAACAGCAGCCCCCCACTGCCTATTACAAGGTGCGCAAAGGCGACACTTTGGGTAAAATTGCACAAAAATTCCACACTACCGTCTCCAGACTCAAAAAACTGAACAACCTCAGAAGCGATTTCATCCGCGAAGGCCAACGCCTGCGCGTCAGATAACAATCGTCATGAGAGCCTTTCAACACCTCTGCCTATCACTCTGCTGTCTCTGTCTCCTGACAGAGGCCAACGCCCAGTATGTGATGGAAGATTTCAGTTTCCACCGCTATCCCTGCACCGTATCCACCAACGCATCCGACACACTCGCCATGCCATGGGCAGGTGGCATGAATGCCGTGCATTTCTCTGAAATAGATTTGGATTTGGATGGCGTGAATGACCTTTTCGCATTTGAGAAGCACGGCAGCCGCATCCTTACTTTCCTGCGCCGTGGAGACCGCTACATCTATGCACCGCAATACGCCAAACACTTCCCGGAGCTGCACGACTGGGTAATACTCAAAGACTACAACGGCGATGGCAAACCCGACATCTTCACCTACGGGCTGGCCGGTGTGCGGGTATTCCGCAACGTTTCAGACAACCAATTGGCATTCCAACTGGTCACAGAGCAGCTGCAAGCATATTACTACAACGGCTACGTCAACATCTTCGCCTCACCCGACGACTACTTGATCGTGGAAGACATTGACCATGACGGGCATCTCGACCTCCTGAACTTCTGGGTATTAGGAAAATATGTGCATCATCTGCGCAACTACAGCGACGACCCCAACGTGTTCGATTTCCGCTTGGTAACAGAATGTTGGGGGCATTTTGAAGAGGCGGGTGACAACAACACCATCACACTTTTCTCCGACTGCGACAGCAAAGAGGGCGACGATGGCAGGCACACGCGCCACACAGGTTCTTCCATGCTGCTGCACGACTTCGACCACAACGGACTACCCGACATCCTGTTAGGCGACATAGACTACCCCAACCTGATGTTACTCTACAACCATGGCACGCTGCAGGATGCGCGAATGACTGCTATGGACACGGCGTTCCCCGCGGGAAATCCGGTGCACCTGTACTCCATGCCTGCGCCTGCACTCATCAATCTGCCGGGGCAAGCCGCCCCGTCAATGCTGGTGTCACCCTCCGACCCCGCGCTTAACAAATCGCAGGATCTGAACAGTGTGTGGCGCTATGACTACGACACCCTGCTGCAGCAATACACCCTCACCAGCACCGCATTTCTGCAAGAGGAGATGATAGACGTGGGCAGCGGCTGCCATCCGGTACTCTTCGACTGGAACGGCGACGGATTGCAGGACCTGTTCCTCGCCAACTACGGCAGCTTCGACAGCGCAGAGTACGTCAACGGGTTCCTCACCTCCCATTTCTCTTCTTACATCCGCTATTACCAGAACACCGGCACCGCCTCCCATCCGATCTTCCAACTGATGGACGAAGATTTCGGACAGCTGAAAGCTCTCAATCTCCATGCTTTGCATCCTGCATTCGGCGATTTCACCTGCGATGGGCACACGGACATGCTTTGCGGGCTGGAGGACGGCACACTGCTGCTCGTGCCACACCAGAGATTGATCGGCAACGGGGGTGAGACATACCCCGGCTATCTCAACATTGATGTGGGCAAATTCAGCACCCCCGCGTTTTTCGACTTGGATGGTGACGGGCGCAAGGACCTCATTATCGGCAACCAGAGAGGACTGCTGAGTTATTACCGCAACATTGGCATTTGCGGGCTCACAGACTTCGAGTTCATCACCGACACGTTGGGCGGCGTGGATGTGCGCAACCCCGAGCTATCGTATTTTGGCTACAGCGTACCCTGTCTGTTCCGGGATTCGGTGCACGGCACCGTACTGTTTTGCGGCAGCGAGCAAGGCCATATCTTCCACTACCATGGCATTGACGAGAACCCGCTGGGCACCTACACCTTCGGCGGAGTGGTCTATGAGTGCGCCGACAGCGAATGCCAGCAATGTGCCACGCCCTTGCGCGAGGGCCGGCGCACCGCCGCAGCCATCGCGCACATTGACGACGACGCATACCCTGACCTCATCGTGGGCAACTACGCGGGCGGGGCGGCCTATTTGAAGGGCCGCACCCCAGCCTCGCACGAATCTGGCACCCCCAGCCTGTCCCGCACAATCCTGCGCGCCTACCCCAACCCGACAATCGGCCCGCTGACCATCGATACGGACATTCCCGTAGAACTCGTGGTGGTCTATGACCTGTTCGGAAGAGTGTTGCTCCGGAGCTATGGACCGAACATCCACCTGGGAGACTTGCCAGACGGAATGTACATCTTGGAAATCAATCGGCAACAGCAAATCAAGATTGTAAAAGTAAGCGGATTCTGACCCGGAGATTCATTACTAAATATCTGTGTATCAAACAATAAAAATTTATTTCAAAACTCTGTTCATAAAATGTTGATAAAAAAATCAACATTACATTGTTGATTATCATTGAATATTTGTATTTTTGTGAGCGAAAAAAATATTCTACAACGACATCATTCAATTATCCATTATATTAATTAAAATTTAAATTATGAAAAAATTCTTACTCTTGGCGCTTATGCTACTGACATGGAGCTTAAGCGGCTTTGCACAAAGCCTGGCCGACTACATTATGACGACAGGCACTGATGCAACCCAGTGGCAAACACTGAGTAACCCGACAACAATTCTTGAGCTTGGAACATCCACTTCCGGCGACGGCAAAGCTTCCGCCGTAACCAACATTGGATTTACCTTTAATTTCGGCGGCACGGACTACACACAGTTCTCCGTTAACTCCGATGGCAACCTGCGTTTCGGGGCTACCGTTACCGGAACAATCAATTACTTAACTCCGTTCAGTGCAACGAATGCCAACATCAACAACCCCAAGATCAACATGTTAGGTTGTGACGGCTACATCACCGACAGCGGTTATGTATATCACGAAGTACTTGGCAACGCTCCCGACCGTATTTGCGTAATCGAGTTTGCCACTTCCACGTACAACTCAACCTCCCGCCCCTCTTTATTACGCTGGCAGGTTCAACTCTTCGAAACCACAAACGAAATTCAGATTGTGTATCCATCCACCATGCCTCCCATCCTGCCGAATGTGGCACGCCAACCCGGCATGTGTGTAGATAACAGCAATATCATCCTGATTGATGCCAGCCACGGAGCTGCGTTCTACAGTGCAGGACAATCTACCAACCAAGTACCCATAGGCACATGGCCCGATGTGGATCGCTACTACCACTTCACTATCTCCAACTGCCTTTCCGTTTCCAATTTGCAAGCCAGCAACATCACCATTAACAGCGCGGATCTTTCATGGACTGCACCGTCCAGTGCATACTCATTTATTCTTGAATACAAGCCGAGAAGCGGATCTTGGGACTCAGACGCCATCACGGTGTATCCCACAAGCAATTCCTATTCTCTTACGGGTTTGACCCCCAACACCTATTATGACGTGCGTGTGGCCAACGACTGCGGTTCTGAACAAAGTGGCTATATCTCCACGACCATCCATACAGACTGCGACATCATCTCTGTCACCAACACACCTTACTTTGAAGGTTTTGAAGGCTATGCCACTTACGATTTCCCGGATTGCTGGACTCGCATTTCCGGTTATACCAGCGGATCAACCAATTATCCTTACGTCAGCAACAGCACAACCGCACATTCCGGTGGCGGATATTTTTATATCTACAACAACTCTGCTAATCCCATTGTAGCCGCATTACCTCAATTCCAAGAAGACATCAATACGCTTCGTATGGAGTTCTGGATGAAGCCTACTGGCAACACCGATGCCTACGGACGTTTAGAAGTCGGTGTGATGTCGGACATCACCGACCCCAGCACTTTCAATTTGGTGAAAAGCTGGACGGCCTTGAGCATCGGCAACACCAACTGGCAAAAGTATGTTGTGGACTTTGACACTGTCACACCCACCTACACTGCCGACCAGATTGTGATTCGCCGCTATGTCAACAGCACATCTACATACGCTTGGTACATGGACGACATCAAGGTGCTGCCTCTTCCCTCTTGTCATGAGCCGACCCAGTTGGCCGTTACGGATGCCACAACGACTTCTGTGGATCTGTACTGGAACCCTAACAATGAAAGTTCATTCACAGTCTATTATCGCCCCGTCGGTGACACCGTTTACCAATCCGTGACCAACGTCAGCCAGAATCCCGACAGCACCTACACCTTGATCAACTTGAATCCTTCCACCAGTTATGTGTGGTATGTGGCCACTATCTGCAGCGATGGTTCTGAATCTCCCAGCGACCCGTCCACCTTTGCCACGATGATGGTTCCTGAGTCTCTGCCTTACACCACGGATTTCGGAGCAAACTCCGACCAAAGCTGGTTCCTGAACAACGGTTCCTGCGCCAACTACTGGACCATGGGAGCCCTCACCGACACCAACATGAATGCATTGTTCATCACCACTGATGGCGCTACCGCAGGCTACGCTGTTGGCTCCATCTCCATGGTATCAGCCTCCAAGCTCTTCACGGTGGGTGATGATGCACAGTTCCTGATCAGCTTCGACGTGAAGTTGGGTGGTGAAAGTTTCCACGACTATATCAAGCTGTTCTTTGCCCCGCCTACGGAGACATATCCGGCTTCCACTACAGCTCCTACATCATCAGACTACGGCTTCAACACCTATTCCCAATATGCTTTCAATTTCTCTGAATACGCTTCCTACTCCACCTACACATCCTTCTCCTCCTATCCTCACAGATTCAATTTGACGGATGGCCAGTTCGTACACATTGACGCCATCATGTCGAACCCGAACGTCAACCCGGATGCCAGCTCTACGGCTCAAGTGGTGTTCGCATGGAGAAACGACGGCAGCGTCGGCACGCAGCCTGGTGCTATCATCTCCAACCTGACCGTGGCTCCTGTAACCTGTCCGAGCCCCGAGAACCTGACCGTGTCCAATCTCACGGCAACTTCAGCTGACATTTCTTGGAATGACCACAACAACTACAACTCATGGACGGTTGAGTACGGCGAAACCGGATTTGCCCCCGGCGCAGGAACCACCGTCACGGTGACCGGCAATCCCACCACATCCCTCAGCAACCTCACCGCATCCACAACATACGATGTATATGTAACCGCCAATTGCAGCGACGGTCCTTCCATCACTGCACACACCACCTTCAAGACCCCATGTCAGGCTTTGACCACACTGCCTTTCACGGAGAATTTCGACAGCATTCCCGGTTCAACCACCGCTACTTTGGCCGTTACCAACTTGCCGGATTGCTGGACCAACTGTAACAGTGGCACTTCCACGAGCTACTCCGGATATCCCATCGTTTATAGCAACAGCACGTATGCCCAATCCGGCAGCAACTCCATGCGTTTCTACACCTATACCACTTCCGGCACCTACGACGACCAGATTGCCGTGCTGCCCGCATTTGACCCTACACTTTATCCTGTCAACACGTTGCAATTATCTTTCGATGCACGAGCTTTGAGCACATCCTATCCGTTCGTCTTAGTGGTGGGTGTCATGAGCAACCCGATTGACAAGAACTCTTTCGTGGCATTGGATACACTAACCCTGACATCCACTACATACGCTTCATTTGAGTTTCCGTTGGCCACATACACGGGCAATGGCAATTTAATCGCATTGAAAGCCCCGCAACCGACCACAGGCTACAACTATGGTTATGTAGATAACATCATGGTGGATGTAATCCCGAGTTGTCCCAAGCCGATACATTTCTCGGCTTCAACAGTCACTTCTAACAGTGTTGAACTGAACTGGACCGAAGTCGGTTCTGCTACCCAATGGGAGATTGAATATGGTCCTGCCGGATTCACTCCGGGAGGCACGACCGGCACTGTGGAACCGGTTTACAGCAACCCGCCTTACCCCATTTCCGGTCTGACATCCAACACGGCATACGATTTCTATATCCGTGCAAACTGCGGCAGCGAATACAGTGTTTACGCACCGGTGCTTTCAATTACTACCGCTTGCGACGCCATAGATTCACTGCCATTTACAGACAGCTTCGACACCTACGGCACAGGTGAATCTGCCTATCCCGATTGCTGGGGCAAGATCAACACTTACACCTCCGGTAACAGACCATACGTCAACTCCTCCAGCCCATACGATGGCGTAGGTTCCCTCTATTTCTATACCAACACTTCCAACACTTACAATATCGCTATTACGCCTCCGTTTGATGCCTCTATTCCGGTCAATACGTTGCAGGCCACCTTCATGTACAAGGCCAACAGCGCCAGCGACCGCTTGATTGTGGGTGTGATGTCCAACCCCAACGATGCCAGCACATTCGTTCCTATGGACACGATTTCGCCAGCCAGCACTGCCAGCCAATGGGTGGAAAAAGAAGTCATCTTCGCCTCTTACACTGGCAATGGTCAATACATCGCTTTCAAGAATGCATACACCACAACTTCCTCCTATGCATATATCGACCATCTGGTTATCGATTTAATCCCCTCTTGTCCGAAACCCACGCAGATCCATGCTGTGAGTTCTACTGTCAACAGCATTGAGTTGGGTTGGACCGAGAACGGCACTGCCACTTCGTGGACGATTGAATACGGTCCCGCCGGCTTCACCCAGGGAACAGGCGACATCGAGTATGCTTCTTCCAATCCGTTCACCATCACGAACCTGAGCGCTTCCTCTGTTTATGACTTTTACATTACGGCAGACTGCGGTAGCGAGTATAGCCAGGCATCCATGTTCTCAACAGCCACCGCTTGCGGTGTCATCAGTGCACTTCCATACAGAAATGGTTTTGACTCATACGGTACAGGCACCACTGTTTATCCTCTTTGCTGGAGCAAGATCAACACCTATACCTCCGGTGACAGACCTTACGTCAACTCAACACACTATGCAGGCGTAGGTTCTCTCTATTTCTATTCCACATCCGCTACATACAACATTGCTATTACTCCGGAGTTTGACGCCTCCATCCCTGTCAACACATTGCAGGCATCCTTCATGTATCGTGCTACGAACAGCACCGACCGCCTGATTGTAGGTGTGATGACCAATCCCACTGTCGCCTCCACGTTCCAACCGGTAGATACCGTCTATCCGGGCAACCCTGTTACCGGGTGGATTCCTGTAGAGGTCAACTTCAACAATTACACTGGCACCGGCCAATACATCGCTTTCTACAACGGCAGCCCCACTGCAACTTGCTATTCATACATTGACAATCTGTTCATTGGCGTAATCCCCACATGTCCGAGACCTTCGAATTTACATGTTGCGAGCAGCACCAACTCAAGCATTGAGTTAGGATGGACCGAGAACGGTACCGCCACTTCTTGGCAGATTGTGTATGGTCCTACCGGCTTCAATCCTGAAGATCCTAACGCCAACACTGAGACCGTTTACACCAACCCGTGCACCATCAGCAACCTGACAACTGCCACCACTTATGATTTTTACATCATTGCAGATTGTGGCGGCGAGACAAGCTATCTTTCCAACGTATTGACCACCGCTACCGAATGCGATGCCATTACGACGCTTCCTTACCACGATGGTTTCGACACCTACGGCACAGGTACAGCTGTATATCCCGATTGTTGGGGCAAAAACAGCACCTACGCCGACAGACCTTACGTCAACTCAACCCATTATTCCACTGGCGTGGGTTCCCTCTACTTCTACGCATCATCTACCACATACAACATAGCTATTGCTCCGCAGTTTGATGCTACCATTCCTGTCAACACATTGCAAGCCAGCTTCATGTATCGTGCAACGAACAGCACCGACCGCCTGATTGTAGGTGTGATGACCAATCCCTATGACACCTCCACGTTCCAAGCTGTGGATACTGTCTATCCGGGCAGCCCTGTTTCCACGTGGATTCCGGTAGAGGTCAACTTCAACAATTACACTGGCACGGGCCAATACATCGCTTTCTACAACGGCAACCCATCTGCGGCTTGCTACGCATACATTGACACTCTGGTTATCGATCTGGCTCCCTCTTGTCCGAAGCCATCCCATCTTACTGTAACAGCCACTACCTCCAGCTCTATGACATTGTCTTGGACTGCCGGTGGCGGTGAAACAAGTTGGGAGATAGCATACGGTGATGCCGGTTTCGATCCTGATGATCCAACAGAAGCCACTGTTGTGGCTGCAAACACCAACCCGTTCACGGTGTCGAACCTGAATTCAGCCACTTCATACGAGTTCTACGTGCGTGCACTCTGTTCTTCTACAGAACAAAGCCTGTGGTCATTACAGTCCACATCCGGAGCTACGGAATGTGCCGGCACGGTTGCACTTCCTTACTCCGAGAACTTTGACTCATACGTTGGTACAACCTATACGGACAACAACGGTATTGCACCGGCTTGCTGGACAACCCAAAGCAACAACGCCACATACGGTGCACCGCACATCACCTCTTCCGGTTCTTACCATTATGCAAACAGCGCCCCCAACTGTATGGTTTTCACCTGCGGCAGCGCCGGCGCTGACGCATACGCAGCACTGCCGAACTTCAACGCCAATCTGAACACCCTGACGCTTAACTTCTGGCGTGCAATGGAAAGCACCTCATCTGGTACACTTACAGTGGGTTATGTTACCAACCTCAACGACATGCCCAACACCTTTGTGGCTGTGGCTACAATTCCGTCCGTGGGATCCTCTGCCGGCGATACCATCAGCGTTGACTTCACTGGGGCAACTATTCCGGCTAACGGTAACATCTGCTTCAACTGGCACTACACCAGCTCATACTATTCCTGCTGTATTGATGACATCATCGTCACCACCAGCGGTTCCGGCCCAGTTGTGACCGATCCTACCGTGGCCACCAACCCGGCTTCCGGCATCACGCAGACTTCAGCCACGCTGAACGCCACCATCACGAACCCCAGCAGTGTGACCATCTCCTCCAAGGGCTTCGAATGGAAGGTCAATGGCGGCCAGTATGCAACCGTCACGGGTACTGGCACTGGCGACAACTTCTCCGCTACCCTGCCCAACTTGGCCCCCAACACGACCTATACCTTCAAGGCATTCATCGTTTACAATGGCACAACGATTTCCGGCAGCGAGCTGCAATTCACAACCGCCCAAGGTTCTGCATGTAACGCTCCTACCGACCTGACCGTCTCCAACATCACCAGCAACAGCGTCACGCTGGATTGGGCTCAGGTTGGCACACCTGACAGCTGGACCGTCAGCTACAAACAATCCTCCGCTTCCACTTGGACGACTGTGAACACCACCACACATCCTTACACGCTCACCAACCTCGGAACGAATACCGAGTATGAAGCCTTTGTGGTGGCTAACTGCGGTTCACAAGAGAGCGGCGAGTCCAACCACATCACCTTCACTCCGACAGGCGTGAACGACTATGTGATGGGAAGCACCTCCCTCTACCCGAACCCGACCACAGGTAAATTCAGAATCGAAAATTCAGAATTGAGAATCGAGAATGTGGAGGTTTACGATGTGTATGGCAAACTGATCCTCAACGTCAAGGTTGGCGACAACTACGCCGAACTTGACCTTTCGGGCAACGCTTCCGGTGTTTACTTCACCCGCATCATGACCGAAAAGGGCATGGTAACCAAACGCATTGTGAAGAAGTAATCCTTCCCGTCGTAGAGACGGGGTCCGCCCCGTCTCTATCGTACGGTACGTATCATAAAAGGCCGTCCGATATCGGACGGCCTTTTTTATTGAATATAAAGTATCTGAATCCCATATTAACTACCCCGCCCCTTCGGGCACTCCTTCTGGATTCAGAAGGGGAATTATTTCTCTGGAGCTCTCAATTCGCCACCGCGGAACAAGGTGACTACCACAGATGCAAAATAATCTGCTGAAAGCAGAGGAATCAAAAGAACATAATGGGATTCCGCCGTGAATATAGTGAACGGCGGAATGGTGCGCGCACCATTCCGCTCAACGCTGTTGCGTCTTGCGGAATCTCTACCGTATGCTTCGCATCCCTAATGGTAAACTATGGAAAGGGGTTACTGATATTTATTAGGACAGCAATATTTTCTTTTCCAATTTAACCCTTTATGATTTTAGTCTGATAGACACTGCTGCCGTTGTCCAAAATGTGAATCACATAAGACCCGGCAGGCAGGGATGTGATGTTCAGCGTGGAGGTTCCTGCTTCAACACGAGTCTCATATATCAACCGCCCCTGTTCATCGAACATCATAAAATCGAACTGCTTGGGCGGATCCACCATGGAGGTGACATACAAATAGCCATGCGTCGGGTTGGGATAGATGACAAACGCAGGCTCACTATAACCATCGATTCCAACAAACTTGGGCACCAGCTGTACATTCTGAACAACACTCTGTCCGTCCGCCACAGAAACCGTTATGGTTTTGGGATAATAATTCTCCGCAGAATAAGTCACAGAATATGTTCCACCCTTGATAGGGCGATGGTAGTTACCCTCGGGCAGCATGGAAAAAACCTGTGAATGATCCCTATCATGATTTTCCACATAGACTTCGGCTTCTATAGGCAAGCCTGTAACAGAATCCGTGACGATACCCCGTATGCCGTTCAATGACTCTTCAATATAGTCCAACAGCGCCTGACGGGTATAATTCCAATATTTGTATAGATTATGGGCGGAGACCACCTTGTTTTCACTCACCTCGATCGTGACCTCACGACATCCGAGGAAATAGTTGTAGCAATCTTGCCGCGACCCCGTGATGGAATACCAATCCCCGCCAAGCGTCACCCCATTGTTCAAGTCCTGCATATAGTTATTGTTCTGCGCATGGCAAGTGTTTGCAAAATTATGCCCCACATACTGCCACCAGAGATCATCGGCAGGAACCTTCTGGTATGATTCCCATGTATCCCAGGGGTAATTATAGACCTCTGCGCCACCATGGAAATTGGCCGACATGGTGAAATTGTGCGCTCTTCCGAAATCCAGCATCGCCTGCACCTCATCGGGGAAAGTCTCGTTCCATGTGTATTGTTGTTGCACATCAGGATAGTTACGGTTCAAGTCGATATACGAATAGTTGCTCCGCGTGCTGTAGGGCGACTCGCCCAAAGAATCATTGTGATGGCGATACGTGCCGTCGGGATTCTCTATCGGACAAATCCAAAGGTCCACATTGTTGATGATGTTCTGGACCTGGGGATCGGAATCATAGTTGTTCAGCAGGTATTCTATAAGCCGCAGAAGCAGGTAATACCCCACCGGCTCATCACCGTGCATGGTGGAGGTATAGAAAAACGCGGGCTTGTTTCCACGACTCTGAAGATTATTGCTGATATGGGCCGCCAGAATCTTATGATTGGCAGACGTATGATCTAGAATCGTTTCTATCTGACAAATACCAGGAAACTGGCTCTGGAATGTATCCATTGTGGCCACGTACGTTCCCCAAGTAGGATAACGGTTCCACGAATCAGTGAGTTGCTCGTAACTATGCGCCATGCGAACGGTTACCTTGGAGCCGGAAACAATGGAGAACGGGATGCCCTGCGACAGAAAACGGGCATAGTCGTTGCGCCCGATGCACAACCTGACACGATAGCAGTCGTCACCTTCCGGCTCAACCTTATCTACAGAAAACCCGCGGCTCACCTCTTTCAGCATCTTTCCGGACAGATTCGTCTCTATATACGTCTCCGGCCATTCGCTGTTGAACGGGCGCAGAGAGTCGATTTGGGCGTAGCTGACGGTTATGAGAAGGACGAAAGAGATAAGGGATAGAATTCTTGTCATAGGATTATAGTTGTACTAACTTGTGGATTTCATTGGAAAGATGGTCGGACACAGGCACCAGGGGCAGTCTCAGGACATTCTTGATTTTTCCCTGTGCTGCCAAAATAGCCTTGATACCGCACGGATTACCCTCCTGGAAGCAAGCCTGCGAGATGTCAAAGAGTTTATCGTGATACAAGCGGGCCTTGATAAACTGGTCTTGCATAGCCAAATGGACCATATTGGCTGTTTCCGCGGGGTATGCATTGGCCAAAACGGAAATCAGGCCATCCATACCGGCTGCCATGAGCGGCAACGTAATCAGATCATCGCCCGAAATCACCAGAAAATCTTTGGGCTTATGGTTCAGCAGATACAAAATCTGTTTCACATTGCCGGAAGCCTCCTTGATGCCGATGACGTTAGGATGGCTCTCTGCGATACGGATAGTGGTTTCCGCCAGCATATTGCAAGAGGTGCGTCCGGGCACATTATACAGAATGATGGGCAACGGCGAACTCTTGGCCACCGCCTTGTAATGCTCTATCAGTCCCAACTGGTTGGGTTTGTTATAATACGGCGTAACGGAAAGGATGGCGTCGATGGGCAGTTTGTCCGCATCCTTGATACGGTCCAGGATACTCTGCGTGTCGGGGCCGCCAAGGCCCATCAGCACAGGCACGCGCCCGGCATTCACAGAAGTGATGCAGCGCACGACATCCTGCTGCTCCGCTTCGGACATGGTCGGGTACTCGCTCGTGGTGCCCAAGGCCAGCAGATAATCCACTTTGTTACGGATGAGATTCTCCACGAGATTTTCCAGACTCTGGAAATCCACCTTCCCCTCCGCCGTGAACGGGGTGACGACAGCAACGCCCAAACCTCTGAATTTGTCAATGCTATTTTTCATTGCCCGTCAACATTTGGGTGTAGGTGAAAATCTCTTTCAGATAAGTCTGGTTGTCTTTCGGCGACTTGTCGATGAACAAGTCATACAACGTGCTGTTGGTGCGCTCGCGACCGATGATGAACTTCGCATTCGACTGGGCTAATATGGCTTTGACAGGCCCGTGAAAACGATAATTGAAGTCAATCAACACATCAAAATCCTTGTTAATGAAATCCTGCACCTGCACCATGGTGGGGTTGCCGTACCAGTTGAGATGCTTATTGCAGAAATAGTCCGCCGACAGCTGTTGCAAACAGAAAAAAGGCACCTCCTTTTCGTCAATGTATCCAATCATCTTGACGGCATGTCCGTCGTTTTGCAGATTGTTAAACAGACGGAAGATGTCTTTATAGGAATTCTCATCGGTGATTTCACACACAATTCCGATGGATTTTGCACGCGACAACGCAAGCAGATTTCTTTGCCTATTTTTCTTATTCTCAGCAAGATGCCTTTGAAGAAAATAGTTTTTTATCTTGGAAAACATAGGATTCTGACAAATTATTTTAAGCCTGCAAATATACAAAAAAATAGCGGCAGTACACTGCCGCTATCAAACCATTAACCTATGTAAGATAATCGAAAACTATTCATGATAGTTTTTCAAAATCGTATTAGGCTTTACGTAAGGGTTTCTATTTTGTTACAACAAAATGATATTTTCTTTGATTTTTTTTGCAAAGGAGGTATTGGCAAGATGTCCGGGACGGCTGGCGACAATCTCGGCACGCAACGGATAGCCCAATAAATAGAGGTCTCCGATGAGATCCAGCAATTTGTGGCGGGCGGGCTCATTGGGATGTCTCAAGGTGATGTTGTTCAGCACATGGTCGGGCGTGACGGTAATATCCTGCTTGTTGAAAAAGAGAGCCAACTGCTTCAAGACCGCCTTCTCCGGAATCTTATCGACAAAGACGATGGCGTTATCCACGTCGCCGCCGCGGATCAGGTTGTTCTGGATGAGGAACTGCAGTTCATTCAGGAACACGAAAGTGCGGCAATTATAGACCTCCGGGTAAAAATCCTCCAGATTGTTCAGCACAGCCTGCTGCGCGGAAAGCACCTTGGTGCCGTAGTCCACATTGACCGTCATCTTGAAATGGTCGGCAGGCTTGATGGTGAGCTCAATCTGCTGTTCCGGAATGGAGAAGGAAATCTCCTCCTTCACGGTGGCATAATGTCGAGGCTGGTCCAGCTCCTTGACTCCCACCTCCTTGATGAGTTCCACATAGACTCTGGAACTGCCGTCCAGGATGGGTGTTTCAGGGCCCATCATCTTCACAAGCAAATTGTCGAGGCTCAATCCGGCCAGTGCGGCCATAAGGTGCTCGATCGTGTACACTTCGGCCGGGCCGTCTTTGATAGCAGTGCCGCGCGAGGTGTCGAACACATTCTCGGGGCAGGCCTTGACCACCGGGCTGCCCGGCAGGTCAACGCGCATGAACTGGATGCCGGAATCCGCCGGCGCGGGTTCCAGCGTCACTGTGACTTGCTGGCCCGTGTGTAATCCTTTTCCCGATATGGATATCGGGGACATAATTGTGGTTTGGAAATTCATTATATCAGATATAGTTTACAATGATTCTAAGTGAAACGCCCTTACTTTTGCAGGTCTTTTACTTGTTGGAACAGCTCAGGCAACTTGCGCCGATAGACAATGAGTCGTTTTTCCTCGCTGAGCGGGATGGCGGGGTTGCCGAGATACATGCCTCTCTTGAGCGAGTGCGACACGCCTGCCTGCGCGCCCACGATGGTGCCGTCTTCCACAGTAATGTGCCCTGCCACACCGGCCTGCCCGGCCAGGATACAGTGCTTGCCCACCTTGGCGGAGCCTGCGATGCCCACCTGCGCGGCCATGCCCGTACCCTCGCCCACCGTGACGTTGTGCGCGATTTGCACCAGATTGTCGATCTTCACGTTGTCCTCAATTTTCGTGGAGCCCATAGTGGCGCGGTCGATGCAGGTATTGGCACCGATTTCCACGTTGTTGCCGATGACCACGTTGCCGATTTGCGGAATCTTGAGATATTGCCCGTCTTGTGCGGCGAAGCCGAAACCGTCGGCACCGATGACGGCACCCGCATGCAGGATGCAGTCGTTGCCAACCACACAGTCGGCATACACCTTCACGCCGGAGTTCAGCGTGGTGCGGTCGCCCACCTTCACATTGTCGCCCAGGCAAACTTGCGGATAGATGCGCGCACCGTTGCCGATGACCACATTCTCGCCGATGCTGACGAACTCGCCGATATAGACATTTTCGCCAATCTTTGCGGATTCGGCAATGCAGGCTTTGTCGGAAATGCCGACTTTGGCGTGCATCATGACCGTTTCCTGATAGAAATTCAGCAATTTGGCGAATGCGAGATAGGAGTTCTCCACCTTGATGAGCGTGCAGGGCACGTCATGTTCGAGCGCAAAATCCTTGTTCACGATAGCCGCGGTGGCTTTGGTGTCATATATGTAATGAGTGTATTTCGGATTGGCAAGAAAAGTGAGCCCGCCGGGCAAACCTTCCTCAATTTTGCAGACGGTGGTAATAACGCCTTGAGGATCTCCAACCACCTCAGCTGCAAGCAATTCCGCAATTTGAGAAACCGTGTATTTCATATCGCTGATTTAGGGCCGCAAAGATACACAATTTTGGTGAAATGGGGTGCACGGGGTGAATGAGGTGAATGGGGTACATGAGGTGCATGGGGTACATGAGGTGCATGGGGTGCATGGGGTACATGAGGGACATGGGGTGAAAGAGGTGAATGAGGTGCACGAGGCAAAAGTAGAGACGCAAAATTTTGCGTCTCAAAACGAATGTGATAAAAAATATTTTTTGAAAATAAATGAAGGAATGATAAAAAAGTGTATTTTTGCCGCCGATTTCAAAAACGAAACCCGGAGAGGTGGGTGAGTGGCTGAAACCAACAGTTTGCTAAACTGTCGATGGGGAAACCTATCCGCGAGTTCGAATCTCGCCCTCTCCGCAAGCAAAAAGACGACACTTGATGTGTCGTCTTTTTTTGTACGACGGACACCGTTGAACGCTCGCGTTCAAAAGGTGGGAGGAGTACAAGCAAAGAGGCCTTGCGAAGCAAGGTCTTTTTGCTTGCAGGGATGCCCGCGGCAGCGAAGAGATATACAATCTCGCCCTCTCCGCAAAAGCCCTGTAGAGACACTGTGTGCACAGCGTAACACCTATAGGTACTTATTCCCATAAGTTCAAATTTAATTCAACGATCTCAGAGTGGATGTCTTTTTCAAGCCTCTCAAAATCATCTTTATTAACATGATTCTTAAAAGTGGAGTTTTCTAATAGTAAAATTTCATCACAACTTTGTTTCAAGGTGGAAAATATATGAGATGATATCAAGATTGTTTTATTCTTATTCGTTTTCAGAAATCCAATGATGTCAAACAGAATAAGGCTACTTTGAAAATCTATGCCATTAAAAGGTTCATCTAAAATATAATAATCAACATTCTGCAAAAGTGCTGCAAACAAGGCCAATTTTTTCTTCATTCCGGAAGAGTACGTTGAAATATATTGCTTGAGAGGTAAATTGAAAATATTTTTTGAAAAAATGTTGTTCACCCTGTTCTGTCGTGCATTGCAAATGAATTGAACATATTCCTCCCCTGTCATCATTTTATAAAAAAAAGGTTCTGTGGGCAAGAATATGAGATGATTTTTCAGTGGCATTTCTTCGGCCACTATCGTCCCTCTATATCTTTCCAAGCCAGCGATGCATCTGAACAAAGTAGTTTTGCCTGCACCATTTTTACCTACAATTCCATAAACAGCACCGCTTTTGAAAGTGAATGACACTTTGTCAAGGACAGTATTGCTGCCAAACGATTTCGTTAAGTCAATCAATTGAATCATAAATATTCAGATAATTTTTTAACAGTTTTCTTCCATAATGCAAAGCATAAAACCAAAGGTAATAGAGGACAGATTATCGTAAGAACCAATAATATTTCTTCCCCGATATTCATGGGGGCAGGATACACATAATATTTCAACACAATGGAACACATCAAACAGCAAAACCCGTGCAGGAAAAAGTATAACACAACCAAAATATCCGGATGAAAGGAAAACGACAGCAATAGTATAGGCAAGATGGTCAAAATCAAGGCATTTCGTGCCACATTAATCATCTTTTCACTTAGGAAATCTTTTGAGGACGATTTGTATATCCACACATAGTAATCCGGTTCTGCATAGAAGAAATACCCTATGAATATGACAAAGAGTAACAATAATGAAGCCACTCCCAATGCAAGATTTTGGTAAATAGCAGCTTCAAAGCACATAAAATATAATCCGAAAATCAATATGAAAGAATACCTGAAGCCCAAAACAAACTCAAAAGATGATTTTAAAAGAGGAGTCGGTATTACAATCGATATTTTTTTTAGAGACAGGAAAAGAGTGAGAACAGCAAAAACAAGCAATGCAAGAACATATAGGCACTTGTGATGTACCATAAAGATGATCATATACGGAAGAGTGACAATCAGATTTTCAACGCATCGAGTTAGATAATAATTTCTTTTTGTATGACAATTACGCAAAAAATCACAACGTTCCTTTTTGTTCAAAGGAATCAGAGAAAGCACTCCCGCGCAAAAGTATGTCGGTGCAAAGTATTTTTGTCTTTCAAGCAAGATGGCGGGAAGTACAACTACAAGTATTAATAATAGCAGGAACCCTACTATAGGGTGTATTCCAAAATTTCTTATTCGACGACTGATAAGAATGAAGTCCCATGTAATATTGGCAATCATAGCATCCATCGGGTCTATCTTTACAATGTTATGAACGGCAATCTATAATTAGTTCATCTGAAACCCACGTTCCTGAAAAATAATGAACCACAAAAGCTTCTCGGAGCTTTCCGTGTAAAATAGGGCTCTCAGATCCCTTAAGAATCCTACATGAATCCACCTGCGTAATAGGGGATGTGTATTTATAATGTATTATTTTAATTTGGTCTTTGAAGGGGTATTCTTCATACAAATAATTCAACATTTTTGGCCCTGTCGTATTCAAAACAGTATTCACTCTATTGTCAAATTTCAAATATAATGCTTGTTCAAAACAGTAGTCAATAACATACGAAATAAAATCATTTTTAGGGACTGAAGCAATGAAGGAATTGTTTATACTTTTTTCCGAATAATGAGGATCAGAAGTGAAATACAACGGTTTATCATCATCCATCAAAGGCGTAAGATTCCGCACACATTCAGAATCAAAATCAACATATATACCACCATAAACGAAAAGTATCAAGTATTTCAAAATATCCCATTGTTGAATGTCATAAGGAAATTTACTCAACAGTTCTTTTTTATCACTATAATATTCTGATAAAAAAAAGCTAATCTTGTTGTCGTCCCAATATATATACTGATAATTAGGATTTAACAACTCCCAGCTCATCCCCCATTTTTTAAACAAAGGCGGCAATGGCTTTTGTTTTGACGACCAGATTTGATGGATAATTTTAGGAATGATCATTTATTTTTAAATATTTCCTTGAACAACTTATTCTCGTTCTCTATGTTATCATATACTTTTTCAGGAAAAGCTAATCCAATAATTTCATTGTTTTCGACAAACACTAGTCGTTGTTCCCTAAGCATCTCAACAGCATTGTGAATCTGATTTCGGGAATAATAATTTGACAGTTCTGAATAAATGTTATCAATATGAGCAATGGTACAGTCACATTTCTGATATACGTCTGCTACACACTTGTCAAAAATATATTGTTCAAGTTGTGTGGTATATCTGCTGTCAAAAAAAACTATGCTATCTCGAGTGATTTTGTAAAACAATTGTGCACGTCTGCTGTTTTGTGTTTTTTTCCAATAAGACACTTGTTTTTGTAACACTAGATATTGAAATTTGAGGGAATCGGGTGTTGTAAATGGATAATGGTAATAATAACAATACTCATCTAAATCAAAACAATGGTTTTGTAAAAAGTCTTCAGAGAACATACAATCGTAAAAGTTGTGATGATAATACTGGTTTATGCCAAAGTGCTCGCCATGTATATGAAGTGGGGAATCTTTCGTAATAGCTATTCGATCACAGGAATTTGGTGCATGTAAGTGATATAACATTGGAATTGTTTTGGCTAAATCTTGGTAATCGCCAGTTTCATCATTTGGAAATCCGAATAAAATATTATATCCTATGTAAATATTATATTTAAATCCTAACACTAAACATTGAATATTTTGAATAGCACGAACACCTTTATGCATTTTTTTCAACACATTCGTTGAAAAAGACTCTATACCAGGTTGAACCATGAGGAATCCTGCTTCTTTTAAACGCTTAATTTGTTTTTCTGTGACATTTGATTTAATTTCACATGTGAAGAAAAAAGGTGTTGAACTTTTCTTATTGTATTCAGACAATCGCGGCAAGAGTGTTTCATAATATTTATGGCATAATATGTAGTCATATATTCTGAAAATCCTCTTGTTGTAATGTCTATATAATTCTAATATTTCAGCAAAAACAACCTCCTCTCGCTTATATCTATACTTAATGTATGACTCATTTATTCCGCAAAAAACACAATGACTTTTTTCTCCCCACCAGCAACCCGATGATGTAATAATTGGAACAGCATTCCAAGTGACATCTACCATATGATTTGTTGACAACTCTGCTGTGTCGTTTATGAAATCTGAAAAATCAGGAAGCGGAGTGTCATTTATATCACCATTTTCAAAAGAGTCAGTTAAATGAATTGACTTGTCGTTCCTATCCCGATATGAAATATTGGGAATATTATGAAATGTCTGTTTCCCTATGGAGACTTTAGCTAATTCAACAACACAACATTCACCTGGCCCACTGACAATGCAATCAATAAAATCAAAACTCTTTATAAGTTGCTTCCCGATAGAACCGTATATGGAATAACCCCCAAATGTTAATAATATATTCGGATCCCATTTGTGAACAGAATTCGCTAAAGCAAGTGAAGCCACCGTTTGATCATACATACAAGTAAAGCCTATCATTGTTGGCTTGTATTTCTTAACATATGACAAGCAATCCTCAAGAAAGGCAGGTATAATTGAATTTCGGAGATATAGTAACAGATTATATACTTTTTCAGGAGTATTATATTCTTCGTTATTATAGAAATGATTGTTCAATAGTATTTGCTCTGAAATCAACTTGAGACTTTCATTTTGATTTTTCGATATTCCATTTTCAAATACATAGGTAAACAAAAATTCATTAACAGCAAAAATATTCGCAATAGTATGATAAGTACTTACTTTTAGATATTTTAACAAGAATATGTTAAAATGTTTTATTGTACACTTTATTCCTTCAGATTTGAGTTTGGATTTCAGTATGCTTAAACCTAGTGACGGTTCTGTAAGTGATGTCCACGGCATACTAATTAACAGCACTTTGGGGGTTTTTCGCTTCATTATCGTCTTTTATTATTGTAAAAATTCCTGCAAAAAACAACAATAAACTAATAAGAATCACTATTGATGTTGTAGAATAATGTTCGTAAATATCGGTATAGCGAGAATATTCGCTAAAGAATAGCATTATCAGATAGCCCACCAAATTAACTGAAGCATGCAAAACGACATTTATGGTAAGATTTTTATATTTGTAATATAAATATCCTGATAGTAATCCAAGGATAAAAGCGGCTATAAATTGCCAAGGATTCAAATGAGCCAATCCAAATATGACACTAGAAATAATTATGGATACAACAGGGGAGTAATGAAACAACAAGCAATCCAAAACAACGCTTCTGTACAATATTTCTTCTACAACAGGTGCTATAACAACCATCAATAAAAACGACAGCCATCCAGCATCAATGTCAAGATTATTCATAAAATCAGGAATAGGAATTAAGTCGGTAATCGGAAAAACCAAACCGAATAGTATTCCTACTCCTGAGATGATGGTACAAAAAAATATTTTAACACCTACTGGTTTGAAAGAAAATAACTTTTGCGATATTTCTCTTGTCTTATAAATATTTTTTTTTGTACGAGCAAACAACACGACAGCAGGAGCACCAGTTAGCACATAATATAACACTTGCAATTTCTCACCACTTATTTGGTCTTTTAATAACCAAACAATAGGCGAGAACAATATGCATATTACAATAAATAGTGCAAGTAATCCAAATGCATGGAGGATGCTCAAATAGCTGTATCTCCTCATATCATTTATAGATTAAACTTTTTTCAAATTAGTTCGATCTACAACAATTGGTTGAATTGCATAAGACAAATAAGCGGGGGGCGCGGAAAGTACACTGATGACAATGAAAACAATTTCCACTACAATATGTATTACGATAGAAACAACTGTAGCGAAACATTCGTCGGTGTCAACAATGCTATGAAAATCTATCTCGTCAATTCGCGCATATACCTCCTCGCTAACAGATAAATTCAGGTTTGCGGCGATTGTTCTCGGATCGTCGAACCACTCTTTGATATAACGACCATCAACCACAACATTGTTGAAGAATGAAAGTAACTCTTGGTTGATTTTGTCGTCAGGGGAATAGTCATTCTTCTTGCGAAGGTTACCAATAGAACTGAGTTCGCCTGCCACAATTGGAGATATCTCCAATTCGTGTTCTCTCGCAAACCCCTCTGGGTCATCAAACATAACAGTCAAGGTTCTAACCTCTCTTGTTTGTTCTGTCGCTTTTCCAATAAAGTCCAAAGACTCTTGATTTAATAATGCCATGACAATAAATTTTTTAAATTTAACAATATATTAACTTATTGCTGTCCACAAAAAATCGATATCATTTTTGAAATAGTGGTAAAATCAGTTGATTCCAGAGATTTGGAAGTGAAACGGATTTGAATTTACCTTTGCTGAAAATACACGACAGACGAACAAAGACTGGATACTACCCCAAACGGCTTATGCTCATCAGATACTGGGCATCTCGCTAATCGATAGGACTCCGCTCAAAAATCTCTTAAATACTGTTTACCACAATGTCAAAAAACAAATTGACAATAGTGAACAGTCTTTATTTAATTATTAAATATTCGATTTTTAGCCGTCAGATTATTTAGTGGGAACTAGTGACATCGTGGCAAATATATAATTATTTTTTCAATCCGCAACCCCTTTCAATATTTTTTATCAACAAATATTGTTAATATCAATCTCGTCGCACATGCAGAGCGCCTCTGACAATACATGTTTCCGATATGATGAATAGGTGGGTTTGAAGAAATCCCCCAACTTTTGCGGCACAGAACCGAAATGGGCAACTTGTCACCGTTTTTTGTATCTTTGCCACCGATTTCACGGTGAACGGTTCGCACATGAACCGCGAGAGGGAAACAGGTGCAAATCCTGTACAGTACCCGCTGCTGTAACTCTTCACCCGCTTCGGCCAAAAAAACGCCACTGTTGGACACCCAATGGGAAGGCCCCGCCCGAAGGAAGACAAGTCAGAAAACCTGCCGGAAAATCATCACAGTGACAGCTTCGGGATGTAGGCTAACACGGAACACGGCTTTGCAAGTCGCCGTATCTTTTCCCAAAGCAATGGCACCACAAATGTTTAACTTAAAAAACCAAAAAAGTATGAAAAAGTTATTGTGTGTATTGCTTGCATTGACAACCTTGAGCCTTTCGGCACAAAACGACCAACTGCCTGACGACGCCACCCTCGCCGCCGACCAGGTCATCTACTGGGTGGGCAACGGCAACAGCCACGTGGTGCTGGCCGTCAACTGGGCCACACCCGACACTTGCCTCGCCTGGGGCGTACGATTCGACGGCGCCGAGGCCCTGGTGGCAGACATCCTGCACACCATCGCCATCTACGACGACCGCTTCTCCTATTCGGGCAACGACTTTATCGACAGCATCAACTTCAACGATGGCCCTCTGCACCTGACACGCACCGGCAACTGGTGGATGTACAACATCAACGGCACCGGCGCCCAGCTGGGTTATCAGGAGCAGACCGTGCAACACGGCGACTTCATCAAGTTCGGCGACGGGAGCTGCGGCGTTTCGGACACCAACTACCAGTACGCCTGGACCACCACCGTGACTCCCGTATGGCTGCCCGACCAGACTGCGCTTGTGTTTGACGACTCCGTGGGCACATCAGGCTGCCAGGCCATCTACTATAACAATCCAGCCATTTTGGGCTGGGCAACAGGCTGCACCGTCACGCGCGGACCGAAAAGAATCTCGAACGCAGCGTTAGGTTACGCTGACTACGGCACCGACAGCGACGGCATCGGCCCCAGCAGCGAGTCCACCACCGACGGCGTGGTGAGCCTCGGCGACGGTGGCATCGCAGTGCTCACCTTCGACCAGCCTATCACCAACGGCGAGGGCTACGACTTCGCCGTGTTCGAAAACTCTCTGAACCACACTTTCCTGGAGATGGCTTTCGTGGAAGTGAGCTCCGACGGCGTGCACTATTACCGTTTTCCGTCCGTTTCCAACACCCAGAACGCCACCCAGATTACCAACGGCGGAGCTGTTGATCCGCGCAAAGTGCACAATCTGGCCGGCAAGTACATCGTGGGCTGGGGCACGCCATTCGACTTGGCCGAGCTGGCTGGCTACAGCAATCTGGACATCGACAACATCACGCACGTGCGCCTCGTAGATGTGGTGGGCGCCATCGACCCGCAATACGGCACCATCGACAAGAACGGACGCATCATCAACGACCCCTACCCCACCCCTTGGGGCAGCAGCGGCTTTGATCTCTCGGGCGTGGCCGTCATGAACGGCTGGCAGCCCAACGGCATCAGCGAACAAACTTTGTCCAGCACACTGGTCGCTTATCCCAACCCTTGCACAAACACGCTGTATATCCAGAACGACCAGCCCGATTGCGCCATCGAAATTTACAACGTATTTGGCCAGTTGGTGTGGAGCGATATCTCATCCGACAGCCGGATTCAAGTCAACATGCAAGCCTTCCCCAATGGCATGTATATTGTCAAATCCGGAACTCAATGTGTCAAAATCGTCAAACGATAGGGACATCTCTTTCCCAGCCCATTCCGAAAAATCTGTATTTTTGCTGCCCCAATAAAGACAGATGAATAGGATTTGTATCGTTTTCTCCGCCCTCCTGTTTTTCCTCTGCCCATGCCAAATCCATGCGCAAGAGGAAAGCCAAGTGTTCCAAGGCTTTGACGGTGGCATGATGGTCCATGCGGGGTATCTCCAAGGCTGCATTGCTCCCCTGAGGTACCAAGCCAAAGGGGCCACCTTCGGGCTTGGCGGTGTGGCGCGCGTGCACCTCGGCAAACATTGGATGATAGGCGGCGAGGGGTACGTGTCAACCTTAAGCCAACTAAAGAACGGCAGCTACATCAAATACGGCTGGGGCGGACTGTTAGGTGAATTCTACTGGGCGTTCAAACACGTGATGCCATACATAGGTGTCACGGTTGGGGGCGGAGCCGGCACCTATCTGCTGATGTTTGAGGGCGACCGCACAGAGTGGCAGCCGGAGCCCGACGCCGTATTCCACAAACAGACATTCATGGCCATCGACCCGTTCATCGGCTGTGATTTCATCGTTTCCAAATCTGTTCATCTGACCTTGAAGGCCGACTGTCTGCACAGTCTTTCACACGGAAATCTCCTCATGCCGATGGGGCCCCGTTTTTATTTCGGATGTATTTTTTACCATTAGAACATGAACGATAAAGAACAGAAATACGACCTGCTGTTACGTCAAATCCAATCATTGGCCGAAGGTGAGACGGACGACATCGCGCTGATGGCCAACATGGCCGCCGCCATTCACGACACTTTCCATTTCTGGTGGACCGGTTTCTACCGTGTTATCGGTAACGAGCTGGTATTAGGACCGTTCCAAGGACCGCTCGCGTGCACGCGCATCGCATACGGGCGCGGCGTGTGCGGCACCGCCTGGCAGGAGGAATGCACTTTGGTGGTTCCCGACGTGCATCAATTCAAAGGGCATATAGCGTGCAGCAGCGCATCACAAAGCGAAATTGTAGTTCCCGTCTTCCGCAACGGAAAAGTGTTCGCCGTTCTTGATATTGACAGCGAACACTTGAACACTTTCGACGAAACCGACCGGATTTGGCTGGAGCGTATTGTGACGGTATTCGACAAAAAGATGTAGTTTCCGAGCATCACGTATAATCGCATGACACTTTGCCAATTCGGTTTAATACTGTCGGGGAATGGGATGTGACCAACTCCAGGTGACAATGCTTCTCATCAAGAAATAATTCTATTTCTCGATTTCCCTTCTGACAATTCGGGACAATATCGGCGTTTTCAACACATTGGGAACCAACGAGGAGAGCCAATAGCTAATGGGGTTGATGACAATCAGGCGTTTCCTCCGCAGGGTCTGCCGCACGCATTTGCGCGCGATGGCTTCGGTGGACTTGAGTGTGAACTTCCCGAGAAAGCCCTGCTTCAATATCCGTTCCGTGACTTCCGCATTGGTGGCCATAGCTCCCGGAGAAGCCACACTCACCGACACTGGCGTGCCTTTGAGCTCCTCACGCAAACCTAATGAGAAAAAGAGCACGAAACTCTTGCTGGCAGGATAGACCGTCTTGAACCCCGTGGGCGTGTGCGCCGCCATGCTGCCCACATTCAGGATATAACTCTTTGGCTGCCTTTTGAGATTCGGCAACATCTGGTGCGTGAGCAAAGCCGTACAGCGGACATTCAGATCGATGATGTTCTCTATATACTCCACACTGGCATCCTCAAAGCCATGCGTACCACCCACACCCGCATTATTGATCAGCATAAAAACCTCAAACTGGCAATTGATGGCCTCCGCCATCTTCAACACATTCTCACGTTTGGTCAAGTCGGTGATATAGCATTCGGAGCGCACGTGCCAGGTGGTCACAATCTCGTCGCACACCGCACGCACGCGCTCGTTGGTCCCCACTAATATCGTGGGAATGCCTCGCCGAGCGAGTTCCAATGCAATGTCCTTGCCCAAACCGCGACTCGCACCGGTCACCAAAGCATACCGCCGAGAATTATTGTCCATCACCCAGGTCTTTCTTGTAACATCTTCTTCGGGCCATCAGTTCTGCACCATATTTCGGCCAGATGCGGGCTGCCGTGTTGTGCTCCAACTGCTGTGAAGAAAAAGCGAACTTATAGCCGTTGTTCAGAAAAGCCTCATGCAACTGCTGATGGTAGATGGCATGGATGCCGCTGTTGTGATACTCCGGCAACACACCCGTGAGAAACATGTCTACATATCGGTTGTGCTTCAACGCCCGCAGGATGTGTATCCATCCGAACGGGAAGAGGCTGCCGTTGGCTTTGCGGTATGCCTCACTCAACGAGGGCAGACAGAAAGCAAAGCCGACCAGCTTGCCATGCTCATCCTCCAGCATGGAAGACAACTGCACATTGGCCACTTGGAAATTCTCATCCACCGCCCATTTAATCTCTTCATCCGTAAGAGGGATGAAATTGTAGATGTTCGCATAACTCTGATTAAGAGCCTGGAAAAACTCCATTCCGGAATCCTTCAGTTCCTTCTTATTCTTGAAATAGCGCAAATGGACGTGATACTTCTCAGCCATCATGGCCGAGAGTTTCTTGATACGCTCCGGAACCTCATTCACCGGCACCTTATATTGAATATAGTCCACCTCTTTTTCAAAGCCCAACTGCTCCACCAGTTTCGGATAGTACGGGAAATTGTAGTCGGCGCAGATGGAGGGCATGGCTTCAAAACCATCCACCAGCATAGCCTGTTTCTCCATGTTGGAAAAACGCGACGGTCCGGAAATCGTGTCCATGCCTTGGGCCTTGCCCCACTCTTCCACCTTGTTGAGCAGTGCGCGGGCCACCTCAAGGTCATCGATCACATCAAACCATCCAAAACGGACGCGCCTCTGCCCTTTCAGTTCGTTGCACTTCCGATTGATCACGCCGCCGATGCGTCCTACCACCTGGCCATCGCGGAATGCGAGCCAGTATTTGGCGTCACAAAACGCCAGTGCGGGATGCTGGGTCATGATTTTCATCTCCCCTTTTTCCAAAGCCGGCACAAAATAGGGGCAATCCTTGTACAAACGTTTGGGAAATCGCACAAATTCCCTGATTTCCTGCGGAGTTGAGACTTCTTTGATTGTCATGGAAACAGATGTTTGGATTAATTGTTTGTATATTGTATATCCACTTCGACACGACGGTTCTTGGCTCTGCCTTCTTCAGTCTCATTCGTGTCAATCGGATACCTGAGGCCGAAGCCCTTGATGGTCATACGGTCGGCTGGAATACCCTTCTTAAGGAAATAATTATATACTGATTGTGCTCTGTCCTCGGACAATTTCTGATTATATTCTTCGGAACCGACATTGTCGGTATGGCCGTTGATCTGCAGTTTCAGATCCGGGAACTGACGATACAGATCCACGAATTTGTCCAACTGTTTCTCCGATTCTTTCTTCAAAACGGCGGATGCGAACTCGAATTTCATATCGAACATGCAGACGCGTTTGTCGTCAACGGGCATCCTCAACGTGATAAAGGCCTGCATCTCCTCCACAGAATAGCAGTCTTTGGGCTGATATTCTATCAAATTCTCAGGTTTCGGCTCCTCTTTGACGGGTTCCGGTTCTGGTTCGGGAACAACTTCCTGCACTACAGGTTCCGGTTTCGGGGTACGGTCCTTGTTCGGGATAACCCAAGCTGCGGTAAGCGCAATCTCAAAGCTGCCGTTCTTTCTTGTGCCGTTCACTTCATATATGGGAAGATTCAGCGCAATGGCAATGTTGTTCAGTTCCATATTGCTGAAAGTGTTGCAAAGTCCCAAATTATAGCCAAACTCTCCACCAAAGCAAAAGGTCTGGTTGCCCATCTGAACGGGGACCTTGACACCGGCACCGAAGTAAAGGCTGAAATCCACCGGGCGGAAATTGGCCTTGGAAAATTTTGTATAAGAAAAGTTGTATATGGAATTGTAAACGACATTGCCGCCCATAACAAAGTTCACATTCGGGGCAAACATCACGTATGGCTGTATCATCTTATCTCTCAAAAAAGTATAGGTGATGGGGATGCGGATATCGAAATAATAGGCACGGAGCTTGTAGTTGATATCGCCCCAGGTGAGCCGTACGCCGCGCGGCGAGTACAGCAGGTCAACTCTGGCAGAAAGGCCTTTCCAGAAATAGTCGTAACCGGCAAACACGCCGAGCTGCTCGCGCACACCGTAATGATGACGGTAGATATCCATGTCGGAAGACGAGTAGCGCATATTGAATATGTCAATGCCGGCGCGGGCGCCGACCTCAATGTGTCCCTTTTCGGAACCGGTTTCAGACTCTTGCGCAGAAACCCATGCACCCATAATGGTGCAACAAATAATGCTGATGGTCAATATTACTCTTCTCATGGCTTATTTATTTGTAGATTTTCCACGTTGTAACTTGTCGGGAAGGCCGGCATCCTCACCTGCTGACGCCTTGGTCCAGTTATAGCGGACGGCAAGTCCGTCTCCATCCTCAAACACACGGTATTCGTTCACATCCATCAATTCATGATCCGGATCGTATTTATCCAGCATAATGAATGCGTTGCGATAATTCACGATACCATCCGAAGTAACCGTGCCAGAAACAATTTCAGACAATTTGGCTGTAGCTGTGATATTGCCATAATCATCCCGATGCTCAACATTGGAGATAAAATAAGCGGTGAAATTATTGCCTTGACCTACCACATACACTTCAGAAGCATCAGATACTGATGAGCCCTGCCGCTCACGATAGATTGCCATTCCACTGGCCGTTTGATTCGCGAATTTGAAATATACGGGAGAGAACACATGTCCCACTTCAAAACCATAGTCAGAGGTAAAGACCAGCCTGTCGGGTTGGCATAAATACTCACCTTCTATATTCGGAGGTGTAATTCCATCATAAATAGGCATATACTGTTCAAACTGTTCTCGGATTTCCTGCGGAATCACCGCATCGGGGACTTTTCCGAAAGGAAGGGCGATGGTGTCAATGCCCTCGCGCAGGCAACCGGTCAAACCGACTGCCGCAATCATAATTAAAAGGAATAGATGTTTTCTCATATCATGTTGTTTTAATTAGGGAAGGAATTTTTGCAAAAATAAAAAAAAATTAAATTGTCAATGCATATATTTCCCTTCCGTCATAATCATCTCAGTTTATTGCGCGCAAAACTGTTCCGGACATACCCGAAAAAGCCGGCCACTCCGAGCACATTCACTATCCACGCGGCCCAGAAGGCGCTGTGATAGCCGAAATGTTCTGACAGGACACCACCTGCCAATATTCCCAATCCCATGCCCACATCCCAACTGATAAGCACAGAAGAGTTGGCCGTGCCGCGTTGGGTGTGCGGTGCCAAATTGATGAACATGTTCTGATAGGCGGGCCACATGTGCCCGTTGCCCAAACCGATGACCAATGCCGCGCCGTAATACCCAAGAGGATTGTGCACCGACGCAAACAACAGATAACCCAACAGGGAAACGGATACTCCAACGGCAGCGTTTTGAGTGATCTTACCCTGACGCAACGAACGGCCACCTACCAACCGAGAGAGGATAAGACCTCCCGACAAGAGCATGAAAAAGAGAGCCGATCCGCCATTGATGCCGAGTTCCTCCTTACCGTATATGGCCACATACGTGGCCAAAACCCCGTATGAAAAGGCAAAACAGACCATCGTCAACGCCTCGCTCCAACCTTTCAACAAGAAAAAACGATCCAACGAAATCTTCGGTTTCCCCTTGACAAGATCACGTGGCTCCAGTTTCAGCGAAGCATTGACCGCAAATCCGATTGCCGATGTCACAAAAGCCAGCCAGAACAACAAATCGTAATTTCGGGTGAGTTGCAGGATATAAATGGCCAAAGCCGGAGCGATAGCAGAGGCAATATTATTACTGAGTCCATAATAGCCAATCCCTTCCGCCCTTCTTGAGGGATGCAGCACATCAATAGCCACTGTACTATTGGACACAGTGGACGCCCCAAATGGAGCACCGTGCAGCGTACGCACAATGGCGAACAACAAAAGAGAGCCCGCCAGCAGATAGCCTCCAAACAGAATGCTGAACAAGCCATAGCACACCAGCAGAACCGTCTTTCGCGGAAAACTATCAACAAAGAATCCGCTGAACGGACGAATCAACAGGGCCAGAAGCGTGTATCCAGACAGCACGATGCCAATCATCTGCTTGTCTGCGGCAAATGTATCTTTCAAGTAAAGAGGAAGCAACGGTGTCAAGAGCATAAAGGAAAAGAAAATCATAAAGTTTGCAATCCAAACCTTGACATAATTGGCATTCCACAAAGGTTCTAATTGTTCTGATTTATTAACATTCGGTTCCATCTCATCACCATTTTCCGTCCGGCAAAGATACAAAATGAGAGACTCTCTGCCAGAATCCGTTATAAAAAAAAGAACCTGAATAATCAGGTTCTTTTTCGGTGCCCAGGACAAGAGTCGAACTTGCACGGGAGTACTCCCACTACCCCCTCAAAGTAGCGTGTCTACCAATTCCACCACCTGGGCTCTTTTGCGGCGGCAAAAATACACTTTTTTTGATACGGCAAATCAATTTTTCAAAAAAAAATATTTTTTTCAAAAAATAATCGTATATTTGCAACCTTAAAAATTTATAGATAAAATGGCGCAGAAGAAAGTCCTATTCATCACCCCCGAGATATTCCCCTACTTTCCGGAAGGGTACATCTCCAACATTTGTCGTTACCTCCCCCAAGGCATCCAGGAGCGCGAAAACGAAATCCGCACGTTCATGCCCAAGTTCGGATGCGTTAACGAGCACCGGCACATGCTCCACGAGGTGATACGGCTGTCGGGACAGAACATCATCATCGAGGACACCGACCACCCGTTGATCATCAAAGTGGCCTCCCTGCAGAACGTCCGCATGCAGATTTATTTCATTGATAGCGAGGACTTTTTCAAGAGAAAAACTCCCTACTACGATGAAGAGGGAAACTTCTACCCCGACAACGACTCACGGGCCATCTTCTATGCCAAAGGTGTGGTGGAAACTGTCCGCAAGCTGGGCTGGGAGCCCGACATCATCCATTGCAGCGGATGGATCTCCGCGCTGGTGCCCCTGTTCATCAAGACACTCTACAAGGACAACCCTCTGTTCCAGGACACCAAGATCGTCTATTCCATCATGCCCGACCAGTTCAAGGAAAAATTCTCCTCCAATTTCGCCAAGAAGCTGCGGCTGACCGGCATCCCGAGCAAGTGCCTGACCCATTTCAGATCGCCCGGATATGACCAAATTATCCAACTCGCGGTGGACTACGCTGACGCAATCGCCCTCACGATAGACACCAAGAAAAAACTCCTCTCCTACGTGGAACAATCCGGCAAGCCCGTCCTGCAGCACCCTGACGACGACAATTATGTGGACATGTACGACGAGTTCTACGATCAAATCCTGCTTGACTCCTCTGTAACTGAATAATCCGCAATGAAAAAGTATTTTTTCGTCACGCTGCTCGCCGCCATCATCGGCTGTTTCACTGCATGCCAGCAAAACTCGTCTCCCATCGGGTTGAGCCTGATCGATGAAGTGGGCACTGAATTCAACGACACCACCACCATCATAGCTTATTCTTACTTGGAAGACTCCATCCTGACGAACAAGCTCTCCGCCAACATTGTCGGCAGCCTCCACGACCCTGTATTCGGGAACAGCAAGGCGGCCATCTACACGCAATTTGCCCTGAGCGGATCCTCCGTCAACTTCGGCACCAACCCCGTGGTGGACTCCGTGGTGCTGACACTCCAACTGTCATCTTACTACGGCGACACCAACTCGCGCGTGGGCATCCGCGTGTACAGACTGACGGAAGAGTTGTCTTCCGATGAGAAATATTATCACTTCAACACACTCAACCACGATGGCACCCCGCTGAACTACAGCCTGACCGGCTACCCTATCCGACCCGGCACAAACGTCATTGTAGATACCAACTCCTACAATCCCCACCTTCGAATCCGGCTGTCACAGGCTTTCGGCCAGTATCTGCTCAACAACCAGTCGAAGATGTACAGCAACAGCAGCTTCCAGCAATTTTTCAAAGGAGTATGCATTGAAGCCATATCCCACACAGGCTCCACCGGTTATATGCTCATAACCAACATGACCAGCGCACTGTCCTGTATTTCCCTATACTATCATAACGATTCTGGCGCTCACCTGAAATATGACTTTGCCTGCAACAGCGATTGCGCACGGTTCACTCACTTCTCACACGACTACCAGAACTCCAGCAATCCGGACTTCGTCCAACAAGTGCTGAACGGGCAACAAGCCATCGGAGAAGAGATCCTGTTCGTGCAAGCCACGGGCGGCGTCAAGACCCGCATCACATTCCCTAATCTGCAACAGGCCTTCGCCGGACTGAACAACCGCGTGGTCATCAACAAAGCAGAGCTGGTCATCACCGACGTGTCCCCCGATGAACAGTATCTGATACAGCCCACTTCCCTTACCATCCAAGGCATCAACGCCAATACTGGAAGCATCATGTATCTCCCCGACGATGAATATTATACCAGTACGTCTTACTTCGGCGGAAACTACGATGACCAAAAACACGAATATCGGTTCCGCATCACCAAATACGTGCAGAACCTTATCCTACAGAACACCGACCTGTCCAACTCCATCAACCTGGTGGTCAAGGGCTCAGGCGTTCGCGCCAACCGGCTCATGCTCGGCGGAACCCAGCTGACCGATGGCAAACGCCTGCGACTGGAATTGTCCTACACCACGTATTAGTAGTTGGCTATTGGTCATTGGCCTTTGGTCGTTAGTTTTTGGACTCCCCCCTGCACCTCTTGTACCCCATTTACCCCTTGTACCCCCTTCACCTTTCACCTTTCACCATCCCCATCATGGCCGACAATTATTTAGAAAAGAGACTGGACGAATTTCATAACGGCAAGAAAAAGACCGTCATCAAGACAGTCGGGCAGTCGCTGGACACGCTGCTTTTGAAGAACCGCAGTTACAGAGGCTACGACAAGAGCCAGGTGGTCAGTATTGAAACGCTGAAAATGATTGTGGGTGTAAACGACAAGATTCCCTCCGCGCGCAACCAACAAGTGTTACGGTTCAAGTTAGTGACACGCGACAGCGGTGCAGACAAGGTATTAGCCAACATCAAGTTGGGCGGCGCGCTGCCGGAGCTGCACCTGCCGCTCCAGGGCACAGAGCCTGAAGCCTTCATCATCGTGTGCAGCACCGTGACCGAAAACAAGCTGGTGGATATCGATGCCGGCATCTCGGTCCAGAGCATGCTGCTGAAAGCGGTAGAATTGGGATTCAACGGAATCGTCATTGGAGCCTTCAACAAAGAGCGTATCACGGAAGAATTCCAACTCAACGGCGAGCCGCTGCTCATCCTGGCCATCGGAAAAGGCTGCGAGAGCATCCGTCTCACCGAAATCCGCGAAAACGAAGACCATCGGTACTATCGTCAAGATGGCACCCACTACGTTCCCAAAGTGAAAATTGATGATTTGATATTGCCGTAGCTTTACTTCTCGGCAGCGTTGCTCGGACGGATGTCTTTCACATTCAGCTGGATGTTCACCACATTGTTCCACACATTTTCCTCCACATGATACAGGACATCGAAAGTCTTGTTATCCTTGATCATCTCCAGCTTATCCTTCTGGTTAAAGGCAATCACATCGATGGGCTTGACCACCCGGTCGGGGTACTGTACACGAGCCTTCAGGTGCTTGTCGCCGACAATGCGGGCCACACCCTCGTCTACGACATTGTTGGATTGAAAGATCGGTTCCATGTTGCCTGGGCCGAACGGGGCGAACCGTTTCAGATTGTTGAGGAAGCCATGTGTGATTTCGGACAAATCCAACGGCATATCCACGGAAATTTCCGGCACGAATGAGGATTCTTCCAAGTTGTCGCACACATACTGTTCGAATTTCTCAATGAATTCCTCCAGATGTTCCTCTTTCATGGAGAGCCCGGCGGCGAACTTGTGTCCTCCGAAATGCTCCAGCAAATCCGAGCAATAGTCAATGCCATCATAGATATTGAACTCCTTCACAGAACGTGCGGAGCCGGTAATGAGGCCGTCGGAGGACTTGGTCAGGACGATGGTCGGTTTATAGAAGACCTCCACAAGACGGGAGGCCACAATCCCGATGATTCCCTTGAACCAGTTGGGATTGTAGATGACGATGCTCTTCCTGTTGATATATTCATGCGACGTGCGAATCGTGTGGATGGCCTCCTCCGTGGCGTTGCGGTCCTGTTCCTTTCGTTCCTCATTGAGGGTGTTGATCCGTTTGCCAATGTCAACAGATTTGTACTCGTCCTCGCTGATAAAGAGTCTGACCGACTCGCGGCCGCTCTTCATTCTGCCGGCAGCGTTGATACGCGGTCCCACATAGAAAACGAGGTCTGAAATGGAGATGACGCGGGAGAATATGGTTTCCTCCTTAAAGGGATAATGCAGTTTGATACCTGCCTGGTCCAGGATGGATTTGATACCCACGCGAGGGAATTTATTGATGATTTCAAGGCCGAAATGGGCCAGGATTCTGTTTTCCCCAGTGATGGCCACAATGTCGGACGCGATGCTGATGGCCACCAAGTCCATGCGGGAAAGCCACAACTGGTCGGGCAATTTGAATTTCTGACAATATCCTTGGATAAGCTTGAAGCCCACGCCACAGCCTGAAAGTTCTTTATAGGGATAGGGGCAGTCTTTGCGTTTGGGGTCGAGAATGGCGACCGCGGCAGGGAGTTCATCGCCCTCCAGATGGTGATCGCACACAATGACATCGATACCGTATTTGTTGGCAAGTTCCACTTTGTCATTGGCTTTGATGCCGCAGTCCAAAGATATTAGCAAGTTCACATTATTGTCGCGGCAGTATTCCACTCCCTGTTCGGAGATGCCGTAGCCTTCGGAATAGCGGTCGGGCACGTAATACTCGACAAGGTTCTTGGAGTCGGACCCTATGATTTCGCAAAGAAAGGAATAAAGCAGGGCAACGGCGGAGGTCCCGTCCACGTCATAGTCGCCGTAAACGAGGATTTTCTGGTTGTCGATGATGGCGTCGGAGAGACGTTTGACCGCCTTGTCCATGTCCTTCATCAGGAAAGGGTTGTGCAGTTTGCTGATGTCGGGGTTGAAGAAATCCTCAGCCGCCTCGGGCGTGTTGATGCCTCTTTGAATCAGCAACGCCGCCAGTGGTTTCTCTATGGACAAGCGCGTTGCCATCCTTTCCACAGCGGCATTATCAGGGAGTTCGTTGCATATCCACCGTTTTGTCATAATAGAACTTTTTTTGCCAGCGGCAAAGATAAACAATAAAATTCAGATATGCAAGTAAAAAAACGAAAAATTACAATTTCATTTTCATATCAATATCATCGACGTAAATCTTCATTTTTTTGTCGGTTTCATAGAGATTATTGACTGTCCGGCAAGCGTGCAGGACGGTGGCATGATCCTTGTTCCCGCAATATGCCCCGATGATGGAAAGCGGGAGTTTGGTGTATTTACGGGCAAAATACATGCTCAATTGGCGAGCCTGCACAATCTCGCGCTTGCGGGTCTTGGCATTGATGGCATCCGTGGAAATCTTGAAATAGTCGCAGATGATCTTCTGTATGTATTCAATGGAGATTTCCTTGGCATTGGTTTTCACATATTTATCCACCATTTCCTTGGCCAGTTCCACGGTGATGGCCTTGTGATTCAGGGAAGCCTGCGCCAAAATGGCAATCATGGCACCCTCCAACTCGCGGGTATTGGAAGTTATGCACAAAGCCAGATAATCCACCACCTCTTTCGGGAAGCTGATACCATTGTTTTCCAATTTCTTGTTGATGATGGCGATTCGCGTCTCCAGATCCGGAACCTGCAAATCAGCCGTCAGGCCCCATTTAAAGCGGTTCAGCAGACGGGGCTCGAAGCCCGAGATCTCCACCGGGGACTTGTCGGAAGTGATGATGATCTGCTTGCCCTTCTGGTGAAGCGAATTGAAAATATGGAAGAAGGCCTCCTGCGTTTTGGCCTTGCCGCCGGAAATAAACTGGATATCGTCGATGATGAGCATGTCCACCGACTGATAGAACCAGATGAAATCGGGCACGTTCTTGTTCTTGATCGCCTCGATATATTGCTGATAGAAGGTGTCCGAACTGACATATACCACGGTTTTGTCGGGGAAATTGATTTTGGTCTGGATGCCGATGGCGTTCACCAGATGCGTCTTGCCCAAGCCCACATCCGAATAAATGAACAGGGGGTTGAAGGAGGTTTGTCCGGGTGCCTGCGCGATGGCCCAGCCTGCGGAACGGGCCAGACGGTTGCAATCGCCCTCCACATAGTTGTCAAAGGTCAGTGTGTCAATCAGGTTAGACGGGATTTTATGTTTCTGGATACCGGGCAGGACGAACGGGTCGGGAATCTCCTTGTTGGAAGTATTATACACATCGATGGGCGCCAAAGTGGGCGGGTTGCTCACGGCAGGACGGTGATGGGAAGGCAGCGTGATGGTCTTTGCCTTCTGCGGGTCCTCCTGCTTCTCCATCAGGATGCGATACTTCAGTTTGCCCGACTGCCCCAGTTCCTTCCGGATCACGCTCTTCAACACTTTCACATAGTGTTCCTCTAAGAATTCATAATATAGGTGACTCGGCAGCTGCAAAACCAACGTATTGTCTTCCAATGAAACCGGCACTATAGGTGCGAACCAGGTTTCGAACGCATCATTTCCAACAATATCGGCTATCGTCTGCAGGCAATTCTGCCAAATCTGAACATAATCCCGGGTAATTTTATCCATACGCAATCAATCAATTTCTTATTTCACTATAAAAGAGGTTATTAACAATTTCCTCTTACTCAATTTTCCTGACTGCAAAAATGAACAAAAAAAAGTTAAAAAAACAGTCTTTACACCCTTGATTTTTCAAAAAAAAAGTGTAATCAAAAACCCCATCCGGATGATTCAATGATAAATATAATTAATTTTATTTCAAAATATTACAAAAATCTTTATACTTTCCGACATCCAACCAGTCGTCCTCCTGGTGCCAATAGCCTTGGATGCTTAATTCTCCGGCCTTTTGAACATAAAATGGCACGATGGAACTCTTTTCCACGGAGGGCAAATTGTTAATAACTTTCCGATTCACCACATGGATACCACTGAATGCCAGAGGCAAAGCATTCGGGAGATCCCGCGACAGTATCTCCTCTCCAGTCTGCACGTTCCGCCAGCCGCAGAGAGACAGGTCCTCGGGATCGAAGAGCAGATAGCGGGCTGTCTGTCGATCACGCACCGCAAGGGTGGCGTCCGCGCCGGAGGTTATATGATGTTCCACCAGTTTCGCAAGATCAATAGAAGAGAGGATATCCACATTGTGCAACAACACGTGATCGCTGTTCGTCAAAAGCGGCGAGGCGAACTTGAGTCCTCCTGCGGTGTCGCGCAGATAGGCACGCTCGTCCGACACGCGCACTCGGGCATCCTTGGGATGCGCCTTCAGAAAATCTATGATCTGGTCGGGGAAGTGGTGCACATTGACCACTATATCGTGGATGCCGGCGGCGATGATCTTGTCAAGGACGTGCTCCAACAAAGTCTTGCCCTCATACTCGACCAGCGCCTTGGGACGCGAATCCGTCAATGGTCGCAATCGGGTTCCTAAACCGGCGGCAAATATTAAGGCTGATGTGGACATATTACAAGTTTAAAGTTCAAAGTTTAAAGTTCAAAGTTCAAAAAAAACACTCATTCTCTTTCACCCCATGTACCTCATGTACCCCATGTACCCCTTTCACCCCATGTACCCCCTTCACCTCATGTACCTCATGCGCCTACGCTTCACCGTATGCTTACGCGTTCTTTGAGCATAGGGACAAAGAGGAAGTCGCCGAAGGTCTCCTCGTCATAATTTTCTTCATCTATCTTCTTGATTCTCTTCATTGTATGTGATTCATCACCGACGGGTATTACCATAATTCCGCCGGGGGTGAGTTGTTTGAGCAGGGCTTCGGGCACGGAGGGCGCGCCGCACGTGACGATGATTTTCGAGTAAGGGGCGAATCTAGGGTAGCCTTGGAATCCATCGCCGTAATAGAGCACGATGCGGTCGTCCAGTTGCTCGAGCAGGCGTTTGGCACTCAGGTGCAGTTGCTGCTGGCGTTCAACGGAGAATACGCGCGCGCCCATGGCACTGAGGATAGCCGCTTGAAACCCGGAGCCTGTGCCGATCTCCAGCACCTTGTCGCCCGGCTGCACTTGCAGCAGCTGCGACTGGAACGCAACCGTGTAGGGATGGGAGATAGTCTGCCCGTTCATCAGCTTCAGCGCTTTGTTTTCATACGCTTTGTCCCACAAAAAGGATTCCACAAAACGGTGCCGTTCCACCTTGTCAAAGGCCTTCAGCACATTCTCGTCCGTAATGCCTTTTTGGCGAAGTTCCTCGATCAGTTTCTTTTTAGCTCCTAATAAGAGATAGTTGTCAGTCATAGTCGCTGTGTTTAGTCCGCAAAGATAAAAAAAATGGCGGCAGGTGCTTGCGCCTGCCGCCAATAATATCAACAACATATAGATAATTACTTTTTATAGAACACAAACTTGCCGTCCTCCACCGAATCCACCATGATGGTGCAGTCTCGGTCGATGTCCTCCGCAAGGATGATCTTGGAGAGCTCGTTCAGAATCCGTTTCTGGATGACCCGCTTGAGCGGACGCGCGCCATAGACGGGGTCGTAGCCAAGCTGCAACAACAGATCGAGCGCATACCGACTGAACTCCAACTTGATGTTACGAGGCTCCAACAAATCACCGAGCTGCGATATCTGCAAATCGATAATCGACCTGATCTCACGTTTGGAAAGCGGCTGGAACATCACAATCTCGTCAATACGGTTCAGGAACTCCGGTTTCAGCGTCTTCTTCAACAGATCCGTCACCTCAGCCTTGGTCCGTTCAAACACCTCCAGATCGGAGAAGTTTGTCCTGTCGGCATAATTATCCTGAATGATGTTGGACCCCAAATTGGAGGTCATGATGATGATGGTGTTTTTGAAATCGGCCACCCTACCCTTGTTGTCCGTCAGCCGTCCGTCGTCCAGCACCTGCAACAGGATGTTGAACACATCGGGATGCGCTTTCTCAATCTCGTCGAACAAGATGACCGAATAGGGTTTGCGGCGCACCTTCTCGGTAAGCTGGCCGCCCTCATCGTATCCCACGTATCCTGGGGGCGATCCGATGAGACGGGACACGGAATAGGACTCCTGGAACTCGCTCATATCGAACCGGATCATGGCATCTTCCGTATTGAACAGATATTCTGCCAAAGCCTTGGCCAGTTCCGTTTTACCCACGCCCGTGGTGCCCATGAAGATGAACGAGCCGATGGGGCGTCTGGCGTCCTGTAGGCCGGCACGGCTCCGGCGGATGGCATCCGCCACCGCACCGATGGCCTCATCCTGACCAATCACACGCTTGTGGAGTTCCTCCTCCAGATGGAGCAGCTTGGACTTCTCGCTCTGCATCATCTTGGTGACAGGAATGCCTGTCCAGCGGGCCACCACCTCGGCAATGTCGTCGGCCCCCACCTTCTCGTCAATCATGGCATCGTCACCCTGCAAGGTCTCCAATTCCTTCTGCAACTTCACTATCTGGTCCTCATCGTTCTTAATCAGACCATAGCGCAACTCCGCCACACGGCCATAGTTACCCTGGCGCTCTTCGTTGGCAGCCTCCAGCTTATACTGTTCAATCTCATCTTTGCAATGCTGGATTTTGTCCATAATCTCTTTCTCGCTGCGCCATTTTGTGGAAATCTCATTGCGTTTTTCCTGAAGTTCTGCAATCTTCTTGCTCAAATCCTCCACTTTTTCCGTGGCATTCTCGCGCTTGATGGCCTCGCGCTCGATTTCTAACTGACTGATTTTGTGCTCCACTTCGTCCAATTCTTCCGGCACGGAGTTGATTTCCAACTTCAACTTGGCGGCAGCCTCGTCAATCAGGTCGATAGCCTTGTCGGGCAGGAAACGGTCGCCAATGTAACGTTGCGACAGCTCCACGGCGGCAATGATGGCCTCATCCAGAATCTTTACCTTGTGGTGGTTCTCGTAGCGCTCTTTCAGACCACGAAGGATGGAAATGGCGGAATATTTGTCGGGTTCCTCTATCTTGACGGGCTGGAAACGACGTTCCAATGCTTTGTCTTTCTCAAAGTATTTCTGATACTCGTCCAATGTGGTGGCACCGATGGAACGGAGTTCGCCACGGGCCAGGGCGGGTTTCAGAATGTTGGCGGCGTCCATGGCCCCTTCACCAGAAGCACCCGCGCCCACAAGGGTATGGATTTCATCGATGAAAAGGATAATCTCGCCATTGGACTGAATCACCTCATTAATAACGCCTTTCAGCCGTTCCTCAAACTCGCCTTTGTACTTGGCGCCGGCAATGAGCGCGCCCATATCCAGCGAATAGAGTTTCTTGGTCTTCAAGTTCTCGGGGATGTCGCCGCTCACCAACCGCTGGGCCAAGCCTTCCGCTATGGCCGTCTTACCCACACCGGCCTCGCCGATGAGGATGGGGTTGTTCTTGGTTCGGCGGGACAGGATCTGTAGCACACGGCGGATTTCCTCGTCACGGCCGATCACGGGGTCGAGCTTGCCCTGGCGCGCCATGTCGTTCAGGTTTTTCGCATACTTGTTCAGCGCATTGTAGGTCTCCTCGTTGGAGGCACTCGTCACCTTGCTGCCCTGATGCAGTTCCGTGATGGCACTTTTCAGTCCCTTCTCCGTCATGCCGGCATCCTTCAGAATCTGTGAGCATTTGTCATTGGTCATGAAGATGCCATACAGCAGGTGTTCCAGAGACACGAACTCGTCGCCAGAGTCCTGACAGAAGATGATGGCCTTCTGCATAGCCGTCTGGGCACTGCCGGCAAGATAAAAGTCACCGCCGGTGACCTTGGGCAAGCGTCCGATCTCACGATCCACCACCGTGGCAATAGTTTTAGGGTTACAATCCTGCTTCTTGAGCAGGAAGGGTATCACATTATCGTCCACGTCCAACATGGACTTCAACAAATGAAGCGTTTCGATCTGCTGATTCTGGTTGCGCATGGCAATCATCTGGGCATTGGAAATCACTTCCTGGGTTTTAATCGTTAAATTATTCGGGTTCATAGTGTTTTTCCTTTCTATTTAGACAACACCTTTTATCAATAAGTTTGCCAAAATGAAAGGACTGACATAATGGCAGATGAGATGCAAGGTGAAAGAGGTGAATGGGGTGAAAGAGGTGAAAGGGGTGAACGGGAAAAGAGGTAGTGTATTTTTTTGTATTTTTGCGGTATGTTTTTCAGGGATAGAGATATGAGTTATCCATATCGTGCGGGTATTCTAGCTATTGTTTTCATATTATTGACAATCAGTAGCATAGAACGCATTTTCGCACAGGAATCGGAGTCAAAGGAGCACAAAATCGACTCCGTCATGGCCCTGTCGCCTGCCTACATGCCGGTATATACCGCCGACTTTCCCACAGTCATCTACAGGCCCTTGAAATACCACCTCTTGGACACCTCCATCTTCCACACTTCCGACTTCTCCCCGTTTCTGGAACCGCAAAACCTGTATCAGACGCTCGGCATCAACGGGCAGGCACACAAATCCGTTGTGTTCGATTACGAGCGGGAATTGGGATTCACCATGATCACCCTGCCGTTCGACCTATTCTTTAAGCAGCAGAAAGACCTCAAACGTTACAAAGTCAATCCCTATTACACCAAAATCTCGTACAATTACGGGCTTTCCACAGAGCATGCCATCTTCGCCACTCACGCACAGAAAGCCAAGAATTTCGAATTCGCATTCGATCTGACGGGACTCGCCAACAAAGGCTATTTCCTGCATCAGAAAATCAACATGCTGAACACCGACCTGCAGTTGCATTACCACACCAATGACAGTCTGTACGGTTTTTCTATTTCCTATATCCTGAACCATGTGAAAATGGAAGAAAACGGCGGGTTGAGCGATCTGCACTCCTTCATCGACCGTGACCGTCAAGACGAGAACCTGACAACCTCGTTGAGCAACTTCAACGTCATGTTCAGCAATGCCTCCTCGCTCATCAACACGCACGACGTGCTCTTCCAACAGCACATCAACTTGCGGGACAAGAAAGACCGCTATTATGGCACCTTCACGCACTCTTTCCAGTTCAAAAAGATGAACTCCGGTTTCTCCGACTACGACCTCAACAACGATTTCTATCAAAACCGGTACTATATCAACACCGACACGACAAGGGATTCCATCTATTATTACGGGATAACCAACACCCTGCAGTGGTCCAACTACGACCCCACGTCGCGTCAGAGCGAAAACGACTACTCGTTCCGTTTTGCCGGCGGAATCCAGCATGAGTTCATTCACGCCCGCATGCCCCGGTACACGGCCAACAGTTTCTCGCTGTTCGCCCGCACCTCCATCAGGCTTTTCAAGGTTTGGGACATATACGGCAACATCTCCTATTCTTTCCTTAGGTACATCAAGAACGATGCCCATGCCGGCGGCACCGCCACTTTTGCCCTGAACAGGAAACACAAACATTACATTGGCTTTGAAGCAGACTTCTACCGCCGGTCACCCGACTTCATCCTGACGCATTACGTGGGCAACAACAACACATGGACACACAATTGGGACAAGCAGAACATCCTCAAGTTGGATGCCTTCTACACCATTTTCGACTACAAGATCAGCTTCAACTATTTCATGCTGAACAAATATGTATATTTGAACAGCAACTGTGAACCTCAGGTCTGCGACAAGGCCGTCAATCTCATCCAGCTCAACCTGTTTGCCCCGCTCCGGGTCAAGCATTTCTACATGGACCTCAACGTATCTCTGCAACACTCCACCCAGTCTTGCGTTGCAGTGCCGCTCTTTGCAGGCAAACTTTACCTGGCGTACCAATTCAAGATTTTCAGAAACCGGCTTCACATCCAGCTGGGCGGAGACTTGATGTACAACACCTTGTACTATGGCGACGCCTACAACCCACTGATGCACCAATTCTATCACGAAGACAACGAGCAGGTGGGCAACTATCTGTATTTTGACTTGAACCTTACCTTGCGCGTGGAGCGCATCGCTTTCTACGTCAGGGGCGGCAACCTGCTGGCGGGTGTGTTCAATTTCAAATACCTGACCACACCATTCTATCCTATGCAAGGCCGAAATCTGGAGTTGGGAATTACGTGGAGGTTCTATGATTAGGTGAAAGAGGGGCACGGGGTACATGAGGTGAAAGGGGTGCATGAGGTGAAGGAGGTAAAAGGAGGTAAATGGGGTAAATGGGGTAAATGGGGTAAATGGGGTGAATGGGGTAAATGGGGTGAAAGAGGTGAATGGGGTGAAAGAGGTGCATGGGGTGTGTGAAAATGTAGTGGATTGCGGTTGATAAAAGAAAACACAACATATTAGACAATGACATATAGAATAGAAAAGGACACCCTGGGTGAGATGAGGGTGGAAAGTGACAAGCTTTGGGGAGCGCAGACACAGCGCGCCATGGAAAACTTCGTCATCGGGAAAAAACGCATGCCCATTGAAATCATCTATGGCATAGCCACGGCCAAGAAGGCGGCGGCTTGTGCCAACTGCGACCTCGGTGTGCTTCCGGAAGACAAGCGCAACCTCATCGTACAGGCCTGCGACGAAATATTAGCGGGCAAGTGGGACGAGCAGTTCCCCTTGCACATCTGGCAGACCGGCTCGGGCACCCAGACAAACATGAACGTGAACGAGGTTATCGCTCATCTCGGGCAGTTGATGAACGGAGGCAAGCTTGACGATCAGCCTCTCTACCTCTCGCCCAACGACGACGTCAACAAGTCGCAGTCCACCAACGACATATTCCCGACGGGCATGAGAATTGCCGCCGCCAAAATGATCTTGGAGCACACCATCCCTGCCATTGAGCGGCTGATGGAGACCTACCGCATCAAGATCGAGGAGTTCTCTGAAATCAAGAAAATCGGGCGGACGCATTTGATGGATGCCACGCCTCTGACCTTGGGGCAAGAGCTGTCGGGACACCTTTCGCAACTGGAGCACGGACTGGAAGCCATACGCGGCAGTATGCCCCACCTCATGGAGCTGCCCATTGGCGGCACCGCCGTGGGCAACGGCATCAACACGCCGGAGGGCTACGACAAGCTGGCGTTACAATATATTAATATGTACACAGGGCTGACATTCACCAACACGCCGAACAAGTTCGAGGCAATGGCCACGCACGATTCCCTGGCTGAAATGTCGGGAAGCTTGAAGCGCCTGGCCGTTTCGCTGATGAAAATCGCCAACGACTTCCGGTTGTTGAACTCCGGTCCGCGTTGCGGTCTGGGCGAGGTGATATTGCCCGCCAACGAACCCGGCTCCTCCATCATGCCCGGCAAGGTAAACCCCACACAGTGCGAGGCCCTGTCGCAAGTATGCTGCCAGGTCATCGGCAACGACGTGGCCATCTCCTCCGGAGCCATGCAGGGACACCTGCAACTGAACGTGTTCATGCCGCTCATCGGGCGAAACCTGCTGCAATCGTCGCGACTGCTGGCTGATGTCATCAACTCCTTCAACGACCACTGTCTGCAAGGGGTGGTGGCCAACAAGGAGCGCATCGCCATGCACCTCAACAACTCACTGATGCTGGTCACCAAGCTCAATCCGCACATCGGCTACTACAACGCCGCCAAGATTGCGCAGCACGCCCTGAAAGAGGGACTTACCCTGAAAGAGGCCGCCCTCGCGCTGGAACTGGTGAGCGAAGAAGATTTCGACAACTGGATGAAACTTTAGAGGTTCAAGGTTCAAAGTTTAAAGTTTAATCCTTTTCCTATTTTACCCCATTTACCCCATTAACCTCATTTACCCCTTTTACCAACTTCATCCCATTCACCCCTTTTCCCCATTCATCATGACTATCATTCTTACCGCATCGCTCGCACCCGTCATCTTCCTGATGATTTACATTTACACCAAGGACCAATTCCAGAAAGAGCCTTTCAAACAGCTGATGAAAGCGTTCCTGGGCGGCATTCTGGCCGGTCTCGCGGACGTATTGATACTGAATATTCTGGGGATCGACAAGCTTCATCCTTTCCCGGGCGCACACGGACAGGCGTTCTTCCAAGCCTTCTTTTTAGCGGGAATTCCGGAAGAGCTATTCAAACTACTCTTTCTATACCTTTTCATCTGGAGAAGCCGGTATTTTGACGAGTACTACGACGGCATTGAGTACGCCGCCTTCGTGGGGTTGGGCTTTGCCGGATTGGAAAACATCATGTATGTATGGCAAGGCGGCTTAGGCGTGGCCGTCAGCCGGGCGTTGTTCGCAGTTCCAGCGCACTTCTTCTTCGCCATCATCATGGGCTATTTCTTCGCCTTCGCCAAATTCAGGCCGCGGAAGAAAAAGATATACCTTTTTCTCGCTTTCCTCTGCCCGGCCATCCTGCACGGCATCTACGATTTCATTTTGATGTATGCCAATCTCATCCAGAACACTGACACTGTCACCGCGACATTCCTCAACCTCGGATTCTTCATTTTCTTCATTTTTATTTGGAAACTGGCGAATCAACGAATCAAAAATTTAGCAGGAAAATAATTGTTGAAAATAACAAATCTTACTCCTCCTATTGACATAATGATTTTTTTGTATTTTTGCAAACTTTAAGGCACCGGACGGGAAATGGCAACTGCCAAGCCCTTTATAACTCCGGTGTTTTTTTATACCTTGACCGCAGTAATACAGTATTGTACTTTCATATTTGTTTTCTTTTTTATCCCAACTGTCAATTTAGCCACTCCGATGCCCATTAAGGGACATTCCATGATGAGCATCTTTGAGAATAACTTTTGATTTTTACTATCAGGTTTAGGTTTTACAGGCCTTCCGATTTGACTCGCTTTACGTAAAATCAAATCCAACTGTAAAACAGCTAATGTCGACAAATAAGATCTTGATGCGTGATGAATTGTTTCATTTATTGACAAGAAACGCACATTGATATAATCATTTAAATTTTGATTAAAAACTGCTTTTGATGGATTATTTTTGTACCATTCCCTGTAATAATCGGAAATAATTTGTGCTCTTCTTTCAATATCCTCTTTGTTTTCCCCCTGAGGGACTGTCACATTCATATTATTTTCCTTCATGATTTAATATTATAATTATTATTTGCAAAAATAATTATTTTTTATTAATTTATTGTATTTTTAAACACTTTTGTCTTCACTCTATGCTCATCAAAGATATAGCTTGAAAAAAACATTTTTCTTATTTTTGCAAACTAATTAAAAACACCACTATGACCGACATACTTTCATTAGAAAATATCGAAAAACTATTCCCCTCCGACTTTACCGAGGAGCAGAAAGCCAAAGCCAAAACCCTTTTCTACAAGAAAATGTCCATTGCCGCGCATAAATTCTACAGCGGCAAAATGCAAACCTTACCCAAAGCGCCCATTTATGGGTTCAACTGGTTCAACGTGTGGTATACACCTGGCGTATCCGCCGTGTCCACCACCATTCGCGACGACAATGACCAGTCGTTCTATCTCAGCAACCGTTCCAATCTGGTGGCGGTGGTGAGCGACAGCACGCGCGTGTTAGGAGACGGCGACTGCACCCCTCCCGGTGGCCTGGGCGTAATGGAAGGCAAGGCCATGCTGATGAAGTACTTGGGCGGCGTAGATTCCGTGCCCTTGTGCATTGACAGTCGCGACAAGAACGGCGAGCACCAAGCCGACAAGCTAATCGAATTCGTGAAGATGGTGCAGCACAGTTTCGGCGCCATCAACTTGGAGGACATCTCGCAACCGAACTGCTATCGCGTTTTGGACACGCTGCGCGAAGAGTGCGTCATACCCGTGTGGCACGACGACGCGCAAGGCACTGCCTGCGTGACACTGGCCGGACTTATCAACGCGCTGAAAATCGTGGGCAAGAAGATGGAAGACATCAAAGTGGTGCTCTACGGTGCCGGCGCCGCCAACACCACCATCGCACGCCTGATGATTACCGATGGCGTGAAGCCGGAGAACTTCATCATCTTCGACACCAAAGGCACGCTGCACAAGAACCGCACACAGTACCGCGACGACAAACGCTTCTACCGCAAGTGGGAACTGTGCGAAACCACCAACCCCAACTGCATTGAGACCCATGAAGAGGCATTCAAAGACGCCGATGTGCTCATTGCGCTCTCCAAACCGGGTCCAGACACCATCAAACCGGAGTGGATCCAGCTGATGGCCGACAAGGCCATCGTGTTCGCCTGCGCCAACCCCGTGCCGGAGATTTATCCCTACAAAGCCAAGGAGGCAGGTGCCTACATCGTGGCCACCGGTCGCGGCGACTTCCCGAATCAAGTCAACAACTCCGTCTGTTTTCCCGCCATTTTGAAGGGCACATTGCTGGTATCGGCCAGTAAAATCACCGACAGCATGGCCATTTGCGCGGCGCACTCCATCGCCAAATACGCGGAAAACCAAGGTATCACCGCCGAGCACATCATGCCCACCATGATGGACAGCGACCTCTTCCCCACCGTGGCCGCCGATGTGGCCATGCAGGCCATGGCCGACGGCGTGGCGCGCAAACAACGCACCTGGCAGGAGGTTTATGACATCGCCAAACATGACATTGACGAAACCCACGCCATCGTGCAACAATTCGAATCCAATGGTGTTATCCCTGAGTTTCCAGAAGAGGAAATCCGCAACATCATCCGTCAGGTATGCAGTGAATTATGAAAAAAAGAATCATCGTATCGCTGTTCTTCATAGTAGGCATCACCTCCATCCTGCTGATTCTCGCCATCTTCAAGCTCTACACGGAGGCAGAGAAAGTGCAGCGCAGCATCTTTGTCAACGAGGTGCTGACCGCCGGAGATGAGCTGGTGGAACGCATTGACGCGCTCATCAAGAACGACACGCTGCCCGAAAGCCAAACCGACAGCGTGAACAATCAATTGCCTGACACCACGGCCGTAGTGTCCGTGCAACGCGCACGCCGTTTCCTTCTGGACACTGCCTCCTTCGACCCTATCGGCATCATCCAGACGGTCATCTTTGTCAAAGAGAACAACTCCCGGGTAATAGAAGACGACACCACCTACTTCAGCGATGCTTACCGCAAGATGTTCCCTTTGAACAACGACCCCTGGTCGCCGAAAAACGCCAAGGGCAACGTTTCCTCCATGGTCGCCAACATGGATGCCAACCTGGTGGAAATGGATAGCACCACCCTGCAGTTGCTTAGTGTGGAGAACCTGTCACGCCTCATCAAGGCATGTCTGGCAGAAGAAAACATAGACGCACGCTTCGACTTCGCCCTGTACAACGCCTTCACCACCGACTTCGCCATCCAGCCACAGTTCACGGACGAGGAGACCATGTTGCAAAGCGAGTATGTATTCCGGTTGAAGTACAACGAGAAAGTCACATCTCCCAACTACATCATCCTGTACTTCCCTTCCGAGCGCGGAATCTTCCTCCAGCGAATGAGCACTATTGTCACGCTAATCATCTGTCTGCTAATCGTTTGTTTCACTATTTCCTTTGTGGCGCTTTATTCTCTATACCGCCAGAAAAAATTGTCGGAAGTCACCAACGAGTTCGTCAACAACATGACGCACGAATTCAAGACCCCGATTTCCACCATCTCGCTGGCCTGCGAGGCCCTGGCCGACCCGACGCTGCACAGCGACGCAGCCATGCGCGAAGCCTACATCTCCATCATCCGCGACGAGAACAACCGGCTGAAGGACATGGTCAACAACATCTTGCAAATAGCCCAGTTGAAAAAAGGTCAGGTAAAGATGAACGTTGAACTTCTGGACATGCACGAGCTCATCCGCAAGGTCACCGACAGCGTCGCGCTGCAGATCAGTTCCGTAAACGGGACACTGAATCTGGCACTCAACGCAGACACCTGCAAAATATTCGGCGACCGCCACCATCTGGAGAATGTCATCATCAACCTGGTGGAGAACGGCATCAAATACTCTTCCGACAAACCGAAGATTTTGATCAACACCCAATCCGGGAAGAAGGAATTCATGCTCTCCGTCACCGATAAAGGCATCGGCATTCCCAAGAAAGCGTTAGGCAGCATCTTCGACAACTTCTACCGCGTGCCAAAGGGCAATGTACACAACGTAAAAGGATATGGCCTTGGATTAGGGTACGTCAAGAAAATCGTATCCCTGCACCACGGCCATATTGAAGTTCAAAGTGAAGAGGGCAAAGGCAGTACGTTTGTGGTCTATCTGCCTTTGAAAACCGCCAAATAGGACTACATCACGAATTTGAAGCCAATTCCGTGAACGTTGATAATCTGGATGCTTGGCTCACTCTTGAAGTATTTGCGTAACTTCGTGATATACACGTCCATGTTTCGGGCATTGTAGTAACTGTCGTCACCCCATATCTTCTTGAGGGCATAACCGCGCTCCAACACATCGTTTTTCTTGTCCAGCAGCATCTGCAGCAATTCAGCCTCACGGGTCGTGATTTTCCGTTCTTCACCATTGATGACCAGCAATTGACGTTTCTTGTCGAACTGGATCGTACCCAACTGGATAATCTCCTCTTCCGGTTCCTGATTGGTGGTACGGCGCAACAATGCCTGTATGCGGGCCACCAGCACATCGATAGAGAAGGGTTTTGTGATATAGTCGTCACCACCGATGGAGAGACCTTTTATCATATCCTCCTGCAGGTTCTTCGCCGTCAGGAATATGATCGGAATCTTCTTGTCCAATTTCCGGATTTCCTGAGCCAGGGTAAAACCATCCATCAACGGCATCATCACGTCGATGATGCAGATATCGAAATCGCCTTTACAGAACATCTCGTATGCGATTTCACCATTGGTGGCATGTTGAATCTGGTAGCCCTTGCCCGTCAGATAAGTGGTGAGCACCTTGCCCAGATTTACATCGTCTTCTGCGAAAAGAATTTTTACTGGTTCCATAGATTTGGTGTATTTGGTTAAAGAGGTGAAAGGGGAGTCATGAGGTAAACAATGACTAATTAACGTAATGTCATCCTAAAATATTATCCTCTGAACGGGAAGTTCTTGCCGGGGAAGATAGCCTGGCTGCCCAGCATTTCCTCAATACGCATCAGCTGGTTGTATTTGCAGATACGGTCGGTTCGGCTGGCGGAGCCCGTCTTGATTTGGCCCGTGCCCAATGCCACCGCCAAGTCGGCAATGGTGGTATCCTCCGTTTCGCCGGAGCGGTGCGACATCACAGCCGTGTAACGGTTGCGCTGCGCCAAGGACACAGCTTCAATGGTCTCAGTAAGCGTTCCTATCTGGTTCACTTTCACCAAGATGGAATTAGCCACACCCTTCTCAAGGCCCATCGCCAAACGGTTTGCGTTGGTCACAAACAGGTCGTCACCCACCAACTGGATTTTATGGCCGATGGTGTCGGTGAGCAGTTTCCAGCCATCCCAGTCATCCTCGGCCATACCGTCTTCAATGGAGATGATGGGGTATTTGTTGGTCCAGTTTTTCCAGTAATCCACCATTTGTTCGGGCGTAAACTCCTCGTTGGTGGACCATTTCAGCTTATAGACATTCTTCTCGGCATCATAAAACTCAGATGCGGCGGGATCCAGGGCGATGCAAACCTCATCATACGGCTTGTAACCGGCATTCTCAATGGCCTTCAGGATAACCTCCACAGCCTCCTCGTTGGACTTGAGGTCGGGAGCAAAGCCGCCCTCGTCGCCCACGTTGGTGGAGTAGCCCTTGCCTTTGAGCACTTTCTTGAGGTTATGGAAGATTTCGGAACCCATGCGCACGGCCTCGCGGAAAGTAGGCGCGCCAATCGGCATCACCATGAATTCCTGGAAGTCAACGCGGTTATCGGCATGGGAGCCACCGTTGAGGATGTTCATCATCGGCACGGGAAGCACATTGGCGTTGCAGCCGCCCACATAGCGATAGAGTTCCTGACCGGTTTCCTGTGCGGCGGCCTTGGCGGCGGCGAGGGACACGCCCAAAATGGCGTTGGCGCCCATCTTGCCCTTGTTCTCGGTACCGTCGATTTCAATCATGCGGGCATCGATTTCAGCCTGGTCGCTGACTTCCATCCCCTCGACCTGCTCAGCCAGCACATTGTTCACGTTCTGCACGGCCTTCATCACGCCCTTGCCCATGAAGCGGTCTTCCTGCTCGTCTCTCAGTTCCACAGCCTCATGCACACCGGTAGATGCGCCGGAGGGAACTGCGGCACGACCCATGGCGCCTGCAGCGGTATATACATCAACTTCCACCGTGGGATTGCCACGGGAATCTAAAATTTCTCTTCCTAAAACTTTAATAATCTGACTCATAGAATTTTTAATTTAAGACGTGCAAAGATAATAAAAATTGGTAAAGTTGGTGCATGAGGGGAAATGGGGTAAATGGGGTGAAT
>R23__coassemble_35_pt1 | contig 98029 bp, 96 predicted proteins | sample R23__metabat2_high_PE_022 | metagenome-assembled genome bin R23
GAATGGGGTGAATGGGGTGAATGGGGTGAATGGTGAAGGGTGAATGGGGTGAAGGGGGAATTTGGAATGGGAATTAGGGGGGTGAACTTTGAACTTTGAACCTTGAACTTTGAACCTTGAACCTTGAACTTTAAACTCTAAACTTTAAACTCTAAACCCTCAATTGTTCGGTTATGTATTGGATTTGGGCGGTGGTCAGTTCGGTGTGCATGGGGAGGGAGAGTACTTCTCGGGAGAGTTGTTCGGAGACGGGGAAGTCGCCTTCGTGGTAGCCGAGGTACTGGTAGGCGGTTTGCAGGTGGAGGGGGCAAGGGTAGTAGATCATCGTAGGGATATGTGCGTCGGCCAGCTGGCGGCGCAGGGCGTCGCGGTGCTCCGGAGCCACGCGGAGGGTGTATTGATGGTATGTGTGGGTAGTATAAGAAGCCTTGGCCGGCGTGACGATGCCGGGGCAGTCGGCCAGCGCCTCGTCGTAGAGACGGGCGGCGTGCCGGCGGGCGGCGATGTACTGGTCGAGATGGCGCAGCTTCACGCGGAGCACGGCCGCCTGCAGCGTATCAAGGCGGGAGTTGATGCCCACGTGGTCGTAGTAGTATTTCTCGGACATGCCGTGGTTGGCGATGCTGCGGATACGGGCGGCCAAGGTGCCGTCGTTGGTGAAGAGTGCACCTCCGTCGCCGAAGCAGCCCAGGTTCTTGGTGGGGAAGAAGGAGGTGCAGCCCGCATTGCCCATGGTGCCGGCCTGGTGCACGGTGCCGTCGGAGAAGGTAACCTGGGCGCCGAGGGCCTGGCAGGAGTCCTCGACCACGTAGAGGTTGTGTTGGCGCGCGATGGCCAGGATGCGTTCCATGTCGGCGCACTGGCCGAACAGGTGCACGGGCAGGATGGCGCGGGTGCGGGGGGTGATGGCCGCCTCGATTTGGGCGGCATCCATGCAGAAGGTGTCGGGGCGGACATCCACGAACACGGGGCGGAGGCCGAGCAGGGCTATAACCTCAGCCGTGGCCACGAAGGTGAAGGGCACGGTGAGCACCTCATCGCCGGGTTGCAGGCCGAGGGCCATGAGGGCAAGCTGGAGGGCGTCGGTGCCGCTGGCGCAGGTGATCGCGTGCGCCGCGCCCGTGTAGGCGGCCAGCTCCTGCTGGAAAGCGCCCACCTCCGGCCCGTTGATATAGCGGGACTCCGCGAGCACGCGGCGCACCGCCTCATCAATCTCTTCGCGTATGTTTGCATGTTGACCCTGCAGGTCAACCATTTGGATGTCTGTCATCATATTCTAAAAAGCCGTGCAAAAATAGGATAAATTTCTGATTCCGTAAAATTTTGCATCTGTGGGAGTCTCCTTGTTCCGTTGGGAGTGACCAGCTAATACAGCAACCCGAACATCCAAAGGGGAATGCGGTTGCCGTGGCCGACTTCCGTGTCATCCACGACCAAGAAGCTGTCAGGCACATCGGCAATCTGATCGAAAGTCTTCCTGCTGCCGCCCACCTCGAAGAGATATTTTTCGTTCACCAGAAAATCACCATGTGCAGGATATTTGACCTCATTCGCCACACGAAGCTGGCTGTAGAAGAACGTCTCCCGCTCGTTCCCCTTGTCCACGTGCGGACAAAGAACGTGCATCAAGTTGGGATTGCCCAAATAGATTTTGTCGGGTTTGTATAGGTGCTTGTAACTTTTGGTTCTTGAGGTGAGCAGACCCAGAATTTGCGCTTTGTCGAGTGCGTACAGCATGCGCAGCCCCAGTTCGTTGTTGGTGTCAAGCTGTTTCCAAAGTTTGGACATGTTCGGCTCAAAAGGAACCTGTTCGCAAATGATCATCAACAGTCGTTTGACTTTCTGGATGGTTTCAAACGACACGTTCTCCACAGCTGGAAGGTCGCTGTCGATCACAACAGATACCGTTTCGCGCAATCGGGAAGGAAAATCCTCTATGGACTCGCGATAAAAAGGATAGTATCCATGACGCAGGTACGCTTCGAAGAGAGGGGCCACCTTGATGGTGCCCGTTATGGCCATAGCGTGACGTATATGGTGTTGGACAAGCTCATTGAAGGGAACAGGATCGAGATTCAAGACATTCTCAAAGACAAGAAATTCCCGGAACGACATGCCATAAAGGGTATAAACTGTCTGTCGGCGAGAGAGATCCACCTTGGCGTTGTCCATAACGAGAAGTGAACTGCTGGTATAGACAATGCTCATATCAGGGTAGTTGTCGTATATATTCTTCAGGTTGACAGACCATTGGTCGTAACGGTGTACTTCGTCCAAATAGAGGCGCATGATGCCATGCTGGTTGGCCCAGTCAACGAGTTCGACAAGGGTGTGGGAAGAGAACCAAAGGTCGTCAAGCGAAGCGTAGAGCGTTTGGTCAATATCCTCGTAGTTTTCAAGGATATGCTGCAAGAGCATCGTGGTTTTGCCAACGCCCCGCGGGCCTTTGATGCCGATCATCCTGGACTTCCAGTTGATTTGGGAATAAAGATAGCGTTTGAATCGCAAGTCAATTTTGGCTATCTTGCGGTGATAGTTATTAAAAAGGGACTGTAAATCAGCTATTTCCATAATTTCATCGGATTTGAATAACGGTGCAAATATACATTTTACATTTTGAACTACAAAAAAATCAGTGTTTTTTATATTTCAAAATGTAAATGGTGCACAAGAATCTTGTTCTTTAAAATTTACTATCTTTGCGCCGCGAAAAAAATGATCTGATATGAACGGTGCAACTCCACATATTGTACAATATCAAGGGTCCAAGCGAATGCTCGCCCCTCAGATATTGCCGTACATGCCTAGACATTTTTCCCGCTTGGTTGAGCCTTTTGCAGGTATGGCTGCAATTTCTATTGCAACTGCAAAACAAGACAGGGCAAATAAATACATCATCAACGATCTTAATGAAGCTGTTGTTGGGATTTTACACATGGCCATAGATTCTCCCGAGGAACTTTACACGGAGTACCAGAAAATATGGTCTGAACAGTTTGAGTATCCTGAAGGACACATCAACCATTATTACAAGATTCGAGAGGAGTACAATAACGGAGACAACTCTCCTGCCAAAATGCTTTACCTCCTTGCCCGGTGTGTGAAAGGCTCCGTCCGATATGGTAGCAACGGACATTTTAACCAGTCGCCTGACAAACGTAGAAACGGCACCTCTCCCAGCACCCTAAAACAAAACATCGATGCTATCTCTTATTACTTGAAAGGACGTACATCCTTTTTTTCTGTTGATTACAAGAGCATTCTTGACATGACCACACCTGGAGATATTGTGTATTTGGATCCTCCATACCAAGGGACATCCAATGTTAGAGACAGCCGATATATTTCAGGAATAAATTTCAATGATTTTGTTGATGCCATCGAATCTTTGAACAAAAAAAGGGTTGACTTTATTATCAGCTATGACGGCAGTTGTGGCGAAAAACAGTATGGGGTCGAGCTGCCAAAAGAACTGGGGCTTAAGAAAATCATGCTTAACGCCGGACTTTCCAGCCAGAGTATTCTTCTTGGCCGGAAAGAAACAACGTATGAAGCTTTGTATATAAGCCGTGGGTTACAGAAAAACATGCCTGTTGTTCCTCAACACAAGCAAAAACAATACTCATTATTTGAAATCATCGAGGCATGAAATATCCTAAAAAATATATCAAATAAATCAACAGTAAAATACCTACTATTATGTCTATTATTAAACCTTTCAGAGGCTTCCGCCCTCCCCAATCCATCGTTGAAAAACTCGCTTCCCGCCCGTACGACGTTCTGAACTCCGCAGAGGCACGCAAGGAATGCGAAGGCAACCCCTACAGCCTGCTCCATGTGACCAAGGCCGAAATCGACCTGCCCGAAGGCACCGACGAGCACTCTCTCGAAGTCTATCTCCAAGTGGTGAAAAACTACAACAGTTTCAAAGACTATGGCTGGCTGGTACAGGACAAGGAGGAGAAACTCTACATCTACGCCCAGAGCATGAACCCCACCGATCCCAACGCGCACTGGCAGTACGGCATCGTGGCCTGCGCATACAGCGAGGATTACGTGAACAAGATCATCAAGAAACATGAGCTGACCCGCAAGGACAAAGAGGAAGACCGCATGAAACACGTGCGCATCACCAACGCCAACGTGGAGCCCGTGTTCTTCGCCTACCCTGCCGTGGACCGCATCGACGAAATCGTGGCCTCTGTCACCAGCAAAGCGCCGGTTTACGACTTTATCGCCAAGGAAGACGGCTTCGGCCATCGCTTCTGGGTCATCGACGACCGCGCCCTGATTGACGAGCTGGTCGAGCTGTTCGCCACCAAGGTTCCCGCCATGTACATCGCCGACGGACACCACCGCAGCGCCGCCGCCGCACTCGTGGGACAGGAAAAGAAAGAGCACAACCCCAACCATACCGGCAAAGAGGAATACAACTACTTCATGACGGTCATCTTCCCAGACAACCAACTCAACATCATCGACTACAACCGCGTGGTGAAAGACCTCAACGGTTTGAGCGGCAAGGAGTTCTTCGCCAAACTACAGGAGAATTTCGACATCGAGTGCAAGTGCGACTGCACCAAGGACGGCGGCAAGTGCGAGTGCGAACTGCCCTGCCACTGCGAGTGCAGCGAGCCCTACAAGCCCGCCAACCTGCACAACTTCTCCATGTACTTTGAAGGCGTTTGGTACAGCCTCACCGCCAAGCCGGGCACCTACAACGACAGCGACCCCATCGGCGTGCTGGATGTCACCATCCTCAGCAACCTCGTCCTGGACAAGATTCTGGGCATCAAGGACCTCCGCACCGACAAGCGCATCGACTTCGTGGGCGGTATCCGCGGCCTCGGCGAACTGAAGCGTCGTGTCGATAGCGGCGAGATGAAAGTGGCCTTCGCCCTGTATCCCGTCTCCATGCAGCAGATTATCGACATCGCCGACACGGGCAACATCATGCCTCCCAAGACCACCTGGTTCGAGCCGAAGCTCCGTTCCGGTCTTGTCATTCATGAATTAGCATAAAAATCCAATCACAATGTTCAAGGTTCCTGTATTGCTCATCCTTTACAACAGGACAGAGGAAACGCACAAAGTATTCCAGATCCTGCGCACCGTGCAGCCCACCACACTGTATGTGGCCGGCGATGGCCCGAAGCCAGACAACATGATTGATCGTCTTCATGTCTATCAGGCACAAAGCGTCATCCAGCCGGAATGGCCTTGCCAGGTACACCATCTGTGGCAGGAAAACCATCTGGGCAAGTCCAAGATGATCGAGACCGCCATCCGCTGGTTTTTCAGCCAGGAGGAGGAGGGTATCATCCTTTTCGACGACACACAACCCAGCTACGACTTCTTCCCCTATTGTGAAGAGTTGCTGAGCAAATACAGGAACGATGAACGTGTTTACAGCATCGGTGGCACCTATCTGCGGCACCGGAGCCGGAAACGCTACAGCAAGCGGATCAAGAAAGGCGGAAGTTCCTACTTCTTCTCCGCATACGCCACCACCTGGGGCTTCGCCACCTGGCGCAACCGGATGAACGACTTCTCCCTGTCCATGGATCAGTACAGCAATGAAGATTTTGCAAAAATCGTGGACCCATACATGAAGAAGCAAAATCACAAGAACTATTGGGTACGCCGTTTCACCAGCATCAAGAAAAACAACGCCAACTACTGGGACTACCAGTACAATCTGCACGTATGGTCGCACAAGGGCATCTGCATCACGCCCTACCTGAACCTGACCACCAACATCGGATTCAAGCAGAAGAACCAACGGAAAACCCGTAGGCTGAAACGCAACGCCTACCCCATCATGCCGCTGGTCCATCCCACTGAAATCGTGCAGAACAACAAAGAGGACAAATACATGTTCCGCCATATCTTCAAAAGAGCGTATCTGTACCTTTTCCGCGACTGGTTGAAGGAAATTCTGCCCAATAAAAACAATTTGGACTGATTTCCACCTATTCTTCAAAAAAAAGTGTATTTTTGCGCCCTCAAAAAAAACAGATAAAAAATTATGGCAAATAACGAGAAATTAGGCTCTAAGAAAATGGAGCAAGAAGCTGAAAAAGAGAATTTCGTAACCAAAACACTGGCTTTTTTCAACAAATATCAAAACATTATCTACGGTGTTATCATCGGCCTGCTGGTCATTGCATGTGCCATCATCGCCTTCAACAGATTCTACATCCAGAAAAAGAATGCTGAGGCTTCCGCACAGATTGTGAGACCCATCAGCCTGTTCATGCTGGGCGACACCACTTCATTGAACCTCGCCCTCGAAGGTGACGACGAGAACGACGGCTTCCTCACCATCGCCAGCGACTACAAACTCACCCGCACCGCCAACACCGCCAACTACTATGCCGGTCTTACCTACCTGAAGCTGGGTCAGAAAGACGAAGCCATGGATTACCTCAAGAAATTCAAAAAGAAAGAGGATGTGCTTTGGTATGCTTGCCAGATGACCATCGGCGACCTGTACGATGACCAAGGCGACGAGGCCAGCGCCATCAAATATTATGAAAAGGCCTCCAAAAGCAAAGATCCGCTCTTCACTCCGACCGCATTGTTCAAACTGGGACAGATGTATGAAAGACAGGAGAAATGGAACGAGGCTCTGAAAGCTTACAAAGAGATCGAAAACAGATTCTATGCTGAATACAACAAGATGAGCATCGCCCAATATGTGGAGCGTGCCCAGTCCAAAGTTTCCAAATAATGACTGAAAAGAAGAAAAATTTATCAGAGTTCGCCCCTTTTAAATTTAATTCTGCTCAAAACATAAGAATCGGTATTGTGGTCAGTGAATGGAACGACCGCATTACCGATTCTCTTTTACATGGGGCGCTGGAGTCGTTGCATGAGCAGAATGTCCCACACGACAACATCCTGGTGCAACATGTGCCCGGCAGTTACGAGTTGCCCTCCGGAGCGGACATGCTGTTTCGCATGGCCCATGTAGATGCCGTCATCTGCATCGGATGCATCATCCAAGGCGAAACGCGCCACTTTGAGTTCATCGCCCAGGCCGTGGCCAAAGGCATCATGGACGTGGGCCTGAAGCATGGCAAGCCCACCATCTTCAGCGTGCTCACCTGCGACACCATGCAACAGGCAGAGGACCGCGCCGGTGGCAAGCACGGCAACAAGGGCGTGGAAGGTGCCGTGTCCTGCATGAAGATGATTGACCTGCAAAGAAATCTTAACAACAAATAACAACAGCCATGAGAGTAGTATTCATGGGCACACCGGAGTTCGCCGTCACCATCCTCGACCGGATCATCCAAGAGGGACATGAGGTTGTGGGTGTGGTCACCACGCCCGACAAACCCGCTGGACGCGGGCAACACATACACTTCTCCGATGTGAAAAGATATGCCCTGGAACACAACCTGTTTCTGATGCAACCGGAGAAAATGAAAGACGAGGCATTCGTCGCGCAGCTCCAGTCGTTGAACGCCGACGTGTTCGTGGTGGTCGCTTTCCGCATGTTGCCCAAGGTGGTCTATGCCATGCCGCCGAAGGGCACGTTCAACGTGCATGCCTCCTTGCTGCCGCAATACCGGGGCGCCGCGCCCATCCAATGGGCCGTCATCAATGGGGAAACGGAAACGGGCGTCACCACGTTCCTGCTGGACGAACACACCGACACGGGTGCCATCATCCGGCAGTCAGCCGTGGAAATCACGCGTGAGGACACCGCAGGCACCTTGCATGACAAGCTCATGTTCGCCGGTGCAGACATCGCCGTGGAGACCCTGCGCGATTTGGAATCTGGAGACTTCACCCCGATGCCACAGACCGGGGAGACGGAGCTAAAACCCGCCCCGAAAATCTTCAAGGAGGACATGCTCATCCACTGGGACGACACTGCCGAAAGAATTTACAACAAAATCCGCGGACTCTCCCCATACCCGGCCGCATTCTCCAGAATACAGTTCAACGGCAACACTCCCCGGACCCTCTCACTGAAAATTCTGGGATGCGAAATCACGGACATCAAAAGTGCTGAAAAGCCCGGAAACATCACCATTGTTAATGACAAACAGCTGCTCATTTCCACCAAAACCCGCGACATTTCTGTCAAAATACTGCAATTAGAGGGCAAAAAGCCGATGGATGTGAAAAATTTCCTGCTGGGTTTCAGGCATATAGATTACACTTTATTCTTATTTTAGTGTAATTTTAAATAGATTACGATTTACTTGTAAACAGGCATCGTTAAAAAACACACATAATAAAAAAAAACATGTAATATATGCAATTTCTATTAACTTTGCCGTCACAAAAACGTATTAACCTTATTAAACCTTAAAAGTTATGAATAAAAGTGAATTAATCAATGCAATGGCTGAAAAAGCCGGTTTGACAAAAGTTCAAGCTAAAAACGCTCTCGACGCTTTCATGGGCGCTACGGGTGAGACCTTGAAAAAGGGTGGTAAACTTTCTTTAGTTGGTTTCGGTACTTTCGAAGTGAAAGAACGCGCTAAGAGAAAAGGCCACAACCCCAGAACCAACAAGGCCATCACCATTCCCGCCAAGAAAGTTGTCAAATTCAAACCGGGTGCTGGCTTGAAATTCTAATTTCGAACCATTGTCAATATAAAAAAGCCCTTGAATCAAGGGCTTTTTTAATTTTTTCAAAACATGATGCAAATAGAAGATTCTGAAAAACGCCGGGCGCTGATCGCGCATTTGGAACAATTTGTGACAGACACGAGAAAAGAGCGTCTGGAAGAGGTGCTCGCCAATCGCACGCGCCACGTGACCGTGGTGCTGGAGGACCTGTATCAGACACAGAACATCAGCGCAGTGATGCGCAGCTGCGAATGCTACGGCATCCAGGACGCCTATATTGTGGAAAACCGCAACGAGTTTGAGATCCACAAGGACATCAGCATGGGCGCTGACAAGTGGCTCACGCTGCATCATTACCCGCACGCGGAGCACAACATGAAACAATGTATTGACGACTTGCACGCCAAAGGCTACACCGTGGTGGCCACCCTGCCCGACGAGAAGAAAACCACCATCCAGGATCTGCCCATCGACCGGAAAACAGCATTTTTGTTCGGCACGGAACTTACGGGGCTATCAGAAGAGGCTGTGCAATATGCAGACTGCAACGCTCTGATCCCGATGTACGGGTTCACGGAGAGTTTCAACATCTCCAACTCGGCAGCCATCATCCTTTCCCACTTTTCGGAACGCCTGCGCCACTCGGATGTGGATTGGCATCTTAGCGAAGAGGAACGTGAAGTGTTGTATTTTGATTGGCTGCAGAAGAGTGTGCGCGACCCGGAGGGTATTATCCGGCATTATCTGGCGACGCATCCGTAGCCGTTTCCCCCATTTCCTTTTTCCAATTGAAATAACCCATCACGGCCACGGCGGTATAGACCACGTAGAGCACGGCAGTGGGGTAAAGCCCTTTCCATACATAAAGGCACAGCGACACGGCATTGACCACCACCCAGAGCAGCCACTGTTCCAGCTGTTTTTGGGCGAGCATCCACATAGCCACCACGCTCAGGGAGGTGGTAAACGCGTCGCCCCAAGGCACGGGACTGTCGGTGAAGTTGTGCAATATCAGGAAGATTATCACCCACAGAACGGCAGACACGAGCGCCAGTGGAAGGATTTGCTTCTTGGGGGTGTGGATGATGCTGTCTTCTATCTTGTTCTCCTGCTGCATGCGCTGACTCTTGCGCCACGCAATCAGGCCATACACATTAGCCCCGATGTAGTAGAGATACACAGCAGCATCGGCGTAAAACTTGTCATGAAAGAAAATCACCACATAGAAAAGTGACATCACAATGCCCACGGGCCACAGCCATACATTGGCCTTGTATTCCAAATACAGGTACAAAAGACCTATACACGCTCCGATAATTTCAAACACAGCCATATTAAAAAATCAGGACGCAAAAGTACAAAAATCTCCGCTCTATATTTTTTTGTATCTTTGCCGCTGTTATAAAAATTTACTTACTCTATGGCAAACATTGATTTTCAAGGTAAAACCTACGAATTGGACGGCGACGGTTTCATGCTGCAACCGGAAGCCTGGACAGAGGAACTGGCAGCAGAAATCGCCAAAGCCGACGGCATCAACGAACTGACCGAGAACCATTGGAAAGTAATCCATTGCATCCGCGAGAACTACGAAGAAAAAGGCATCGCCCCGATGGTGCGTACCATCTGCAAAACGGCTGACCTCAAGCTGAAAGAGATCTACGAACTCTTCCCGCTGGGTCCCGCCAGAGGTGCCTGCCGCGTGGCCGGACTGCCCAAACCTGAAGGTTGCGTTTAAAAACATAAAACACCTATATCATGTCAGTGTTTCAAATCATCGCCATCGCAGCGGCAGCATTCTGCCTCTGCGGTTTGCTTGTGCACTTCATTCGCATCGTGCGCCTTGGCAAACCCAATGATATGTCGGAAAAGAGCGGCGATACCACCAAAGGCATCGTCTATGCCAACACCACGGCCATGCTGCCGCAGAACAAGGAATCGGCCTACCTGCACATACCCGGCTACGCAGCCGGCATGCTGTTCCACATCGGCACTTTCCTCTGCCTGCTCATTTTCCTGCTCTCCTTGTTCCCGTTCTTCAACCACTGGATTGAGGGCAGCACACTGCGTTTCATCATCGCGGCCGGACTCGCCGTTACCTGCGTGTGCGGGTACATCCTGCTCATCAGAAGGGCATTATCCAAAGACCTCAAGGGCTTTTCCAACCCCGACGACTACATCTCCAACGCGCTGACCTCCACATTCCAGCTGTTCACCATTCTCTATCTGATATGGCCGGCCTGCAGCTGCAGTATAACTCTGTATTACATCGTCTGCGCAGTGCTGTTTGTCTATATGCCGTTCGGCAAATTGAGACATCTGGTGTACTATTTTGCCGCCCGCTATCATCTCGGATTCTTCTATGGCTGGCGCAACGTATGGCCCAAACACGAAGACTAACCATCACATTTCATCATGAAACTGGATTTTTTAGGGGCAACCGAAGAGGTTACCGGTAGCAAATTCCTGCTCACCTCCAAAAAGGGAGTCAAAATCCTTTTGGACTGCGGCATGTACCAAGGCAAGGGCTTGGAAACCGACGGCATGAACCGTGATTTGGGCTTTGACCCGAAAGAAATCGACTTTCTGCTGCTTTCGCACGCCCACATCGACCATTCGGGGTTGATACCATATATATATAAGATGGGATTCCGGGGCAAGGTTTTCTGCACTCCGGCCACCCGCGACCTGTGCGCTATCATGCTGGCTGATTCAGGACGTATCCAAGAGGCTGATGCCAAACAGTTCAACAAGAAAATCGAGCGCGTCAACAAGAAACCCATAGAGCCTATCTATACGGAGAAGGACGCCGCCGAATGCATGACGCAGTTCATCAGCATCCCGCGCGAGCTCACCTTCAACATCACGCCGGAAGTGTCCATCTGTTTCCATGAAACCGGCCACATGTTAGGCAGCAGTGCCATCTACATCACCTTCAAGGAGGGGCGCAAAACCCGCACTTTGTGCTACACCGGTGACATCGGACGGTACAACAAGCGCATCCTTCCCGACCCTGAACCGTTCCCGCACGCCGACTACATCATCACCGAATCCACCTACGGCGATCGGCTCCACACCACTTTGGACGAGGCCGACCAGGAGTTGATGTTAGTGGTGAAGGACGCCTGCGCCAAAAGGAGAGGCAAGCTGCTTATCCCCTCGTTCGCCATTGGCAGAACTCAGGAAATTGTCTATTCACTGCACCGTCTGAAACTGGCCGGAGATCTTCCCGACATTGAAATCTTTGTCGATAGCCCGCTCGCCTGTTCCGCCACGAACATCTACCGGCTGCACGACGAGAACTTCAACGCCGACATCCGGCAGTTCATGGAGACAACCAAGGATCCGTTCGGTTTCGACAACCTCACCTACGTGCGCACGATTGACGACTCCAAGCGACTCAACACCTACAACCGTCCCTGCATCATCATTTCCGCCTCGGGCATGATGGAGGCCGGACGTATCAAGCACCACCTGGCCAACAACATCGAGGATCCGAAGACCACGATACTCTGCGTGGGTTACTGCTCACCCACCACCCTGGGAGCCAAAATCATGCGCGGTGACAAGAAAGTCTCCATTTTCGGCGAGATTTACGATGTGAAAGCCCAGCTGGCCCGCATCGATGCCTATTCCGGCCACGCCGACTACAATGAGCTCATCCAGTATCTTTCATGCCAGAAAGGCAACCGCCGCCTGAAGAAACTCTTCATCGTGCATGGCGAGGACGACGCGCGCAAGGCATACGTCAAACACCTGGCCGAAGCAGGATTCAAGAAAACGCAGATACCGATGTTCAGAGAAAGCGTGGAACTTGTATAGTTAATAGTTTATAGTTTATAGATAATAGTTATAGGAGATTAGGGGTTGGCAAGGAATAGTATTGTCGGAGATAAGAGTTTGGCCTTCGCAAAGAGGGTTGCAAGGTGTTATCGTTTTTTAATTGATAAGAAGAAAGAAACCATATTGTCCAAGCAAATTCTTAGATCGGGTACAAGTATAGGAGCTAATATCAGAGAGGGGTTATTTGCCCAAAGTCGGAAGGATTTCATCAGCAAAATGAATATCGCTCTAAAAGAAGCAGGTGAAACAGATTACTGGCTTGAAGTCATTCATTCAACTGCATATTTAACAGATACCGAATATGAATCAATGAAAAAAGACAACGACGAACTCATAAAATTACTAACCTCCATTATCAAAACCACTAAAGAAAACACACCAAAATAAATAAAACAAAATAAAACGTAACAACTATTAACTATTATCTATTAACTATTATCTATTAACTATTAACTATTATCTATTAACTAATGAACCACATATTAATCACCGGTTCCAATGGCCAATTGGGAAGATGCCTGCAAGACAAGGCAAAGCTACCCGAGTGGAACATGTATCAATATTTTTATACAGATGTAGATACCTTGGACATTTGCGAGAAGGCCCAGATCGAGCGTTTCGTTTCGGAACATTCCATAGATGTCATCATCAATGCGGCGGCTTACACGGCCGTTGACAAGGCCGAGGACGACGTGGACATGGCCTACAAGCTGAATCGCGATGCCGTGCGCAATTTGGCTGAAGTGGCGAAGGCACACAATTGCCTGCTGGTGCACATCTCCACCGACTATGTGTTTTCCGGCGAGGCCTGCCATCCGTACAAAGAAGACGATGCTCCAGCGCCGAAATCGGTTTACGGGGCTTCGAAGCTGGCCGGCGAACAGGCTATTGCCGAAGTGGGCTGCCGCGCCATCATCATCCGCACCTCCTGGCTCTACTCCGAATACGGACGCAACTTCGTGAAGACGATGCTGCAATTGGGCCGCGAGCGCGATGAGGTTTCGGTGGTGAGCGACCAGATCGGCGGTCCCACATACGCCGGCGACCTTGCACAGGCCGTGATGCAGGGCGTAGCTGCCGATGCAGAGCATGAGGGGATTCATATTTATAATTATGCCAATGAAGGGGTTATAAGTTGGTACGACTTCTCGAAAGCCATCATGGAGATTTCGGGGAACTCATGCACCGTTCACCCCATTTTTACGGGCGAATATCCGGCAAAAGCCGCCAGACCTGCCTATTCTGTCTTCAATTTGAGGAAGGTTAAAGAAAAATTCGGCATCGATATCCCCTACTGGAGAGATAGTTTAATACTGACTATCAATAAGTTGTCAGGTAAATAATTTTTTTTACGTAAAAAAGTTCGGGATTTCAAAAAATATTGTATTTTTGCCAACCATTTGAAACCCACCCTATGGGTTGTTCTTTTCATAATGAAAAAAGCCGTTGTAGCTCAGTGGTAGAGTACATCCTTGGTAAGGATGGGGTCATGAGTTCAACTCTCATCAACGGCTCCACTTGAAACAAACAAGCAAAAATATTAATCATTAATTTATAAGAAAATGGCAAAAGAGAAATTTGAACGCACCAAACCCCACGTAAATGTGGGTACAATTGGTCACATTGACCACGGTAAAACGACCTTGACCGCCGCTATTACGACGGTTTTGGCCAACCAAGGTCTTTCCGAAGTGAGATCATTCGATTCCATCGATAACGCTCCTGAAGAGAAAGAGCGTGGTATTACCATCAACACCGCTCACATTGAGTATCAGACCGCTACTCGTCACTATGCACACGTTGACTGTCCCGGTCACGCCGACTATGTGAAGAACATGGTAACGGGTGCTGCCCAGATGGACGGCGCTATCCTCGTGGTGGCTGCTACCGACGGTCCCATGCCGCAAACTCGTGAGCACATCCTGTTGGCAAAACAGGTCGGTGTGCCGAGAATGGTTGTTTTCATGAACAAAGTTGACTTGGTTGACGACCCTGAGTTGCTTGACCTCGTTGAAATGGAAATCCGTGACCTGCTGTCCTTCTACGGATTCGACGGCGACAACACCCCGGTTATCCGCGGTTCCGCTCTTGGTGGCTTGAACCTCGAACCGAAGTGGGTTGAGAAGATCATGGAACTCATGGATGCAGTTGACACTTGGATTCCGCTGCCTCCTCGTGACGTAGATAAAGACTTCCTCATGCCTGTAGAAGACGTGTTCTCCATCACCGGTCGTGGTACTGTGGCTACTGGTCGTATTGAGACTGGTGTTATCCACACCTCTGACCCCGTTGACATCATCGGTATGGGTGCTGAGAAACTGAAATCCGTCGTTACCGGTGTGGAAATGTTCCGCAAGATCCTCGATGAAGGTGAAGCTGGTGATAACGTAGGTTTGTTGCTCCGCGGTATCGACAAAGACGAAATCCGTCGTGGTATGGTTATCGCGAAACCGGGTTCCATCCATCCTCACAAGAAATTCAAAGCTTCTGTGTATGTTTTGAAGAAAGAAGAAGGTGGTCGTCACACCCCGTTTGGCAACAACTACCGTCCTCAATTCTACTTCCGTACAACGGACGTTACCGGTGCTATCACACTGCCTGCTGGCGTTGAAATGTGTATGCCTGGTGATAACGTAGAAATCACGGTTGAATTGCTCTCCGAAATCGCTCTGAACATGAACCTCCGTTTCGCTATCCGCGAAGGTGGTCGTACCGTGGGCGCTGGTCAGGTAACTGAAATCCTCGACTAAGAGAACACCCTCAACAAAACATCAAGAGAAGGGCATTGCTATAATGCCCTTTCTTTTACAGGGGATTAGTTTAATGGTAGAATGACGGTCTCCAAAACCGCAGATGGGAGTTCGATTCTCTCATCCCCTGCAAAGAAAAAGCCTTACAAAATGTAAGGCTTTTTTATTTATATCACGCTATGCTATCTCCTTAATATCACCCAGAAGAGATACCCTATCACCAGAAACATGCCCCAACGGAACACGCCAGGCCAAAAGGCAGACAGGATCATCAACACACACAAGGCTGACAAAATGACATAAGCCAAACGCTTGCTTTCTGGAAGATAGTTCCACACCATCTTCAATTTGTTCTTAAAATTAAGCCACGAATTTCTGATAACATTCCCCCTAACGGACCTGTGACGCATGTCATCATGCACATACTCCGCTTTGGTGGGCTTCATTTTTTTTACGCGCACGCGAACCGATCGACACCAGGTCTTCCCTCCTGCAGTGGCAGAAATTACCAGATGTGTCCGCCCTTTGGAGCGGTTTAAACGGAACTTTTTGCTACCTGCCTGCTCCACATCAATGGTATTGGCTTTATAGCCATTATCCAGCGTAAAACGAACCGATTCCGCATTTTCACACGACCACTTCAACTCCACCACATCACCTTCCGTGACGACGGATTTATCAACTGACAAACTAATGTTGGGTTTCATAAGCTTATTTTTATCTTTACGATAAAAACAACAATAATTGTGCCAAACACTCCGGTTACTTCACAACTCGACCTTCGTTATTGGCAATAAAAGATTTCCAATCGTTGAATTTCTTTCCTCCGCCTATCACAACACGATGCTGTAAATGATGGCACACAGCGGCCGCGAGCGCGTCAGTGGCGTCCAAATACTCAATAGAATCCTTTAATGGGTACATGTGGCACAACATGGCGGCTACCTGCTCCTTGGCAGCGTTGCCGTTGCCTGTAATCGACTGCTTTATCTTCCGGGGTTCATATTCGTACACCTCCATACCCGCATGCAGACATGCGGCAATCACAATGCCCTGGGCGCGACCCAACTTCAGCATCGACTGGACATTCTTGCCGTAAAACGGGGCTTCAATGGCCAAAATATCCGGATGATACTGCTCAATCAAGGCATTCATCTTCTCGTAGATAAACTTCAACTTGGCATAATGGTCCGTCAGCTTCTTCATCTGTATTACACTGATGACCTCCACCTCCGATTGGTTGAGGTGAGTGTTCAGTATGGCATACCCCATCACATTCGTGCCGGGGTCAATGCCTAAAATCTTATGTCGAACAGCCACTTCTTCCATATTATTTTTCAAAAAGAAGGATTTTGTTGGCATAATCGATAACTGCCTTATGCTGCACCAGGAAATCGTTGCCCAAAATCACCTGAACCGGCTTGCGTTGTAATCGCTGATAAGCCAAGTTAATGTAGGAGAAATCCAGCAAAGCCATGGTCTCATACGTATCCAATCTGAAATGTCCGAGACGGAAATCAGGAATATCGGCCGTTCTCACCTCAAAACCATCGCCGCCAATGCCTGCGGTAACCCCTTCGTGCACAGCAGTGTGCAACTGGGGCAGCATTTCCGCTACATACGACATGTCCATGCATGAGCGGGAAGCCCCTGTATCTAATACCATACGCACAACCCTGCCCGCCACACGTCCGTTTACCAGCGTGTGGAAATCGCCTTGCTCAAGCTCAACGATATTCAGTTTTGTCCTGTACATATAGTTTATAGAAAAAGATTCTTACGAAGATACCTTTACAGCCAATGTTTTTTGATGAAGAAGACCACCAGGAAGATCAGAATCAGCAAACAGATGCCCATTACAATCCAGAATGCGAACGGCGACGCAGCGAAAGGCAATGCCACATTCATGCCGTATAAGCCGCTGATGAAGGTCAACGGGAGCACGATGGTGGAAATGATGGTGAGCATGCGCATGATCTCGTTCGTCTTGTTGGTCTGCATCGAATCGAATGTGCTGGAGAGGCCATCGACCAACTCGCCGTAGTCTTCAATCATATCCCACATCTTCTGGTAAAAGTCGAGGATATTGCCCCAGTACTCTTCCATGTCATCGGCAAAGCCCTTGATTTCGCCGGATTCGAACTTGTTGAACAGGCGCAGCTGCGGCCGGAACATGGTGTTCATCTGGATGATATTCTTGCGGAAACGGGAAATCTGCTCGATGAGATGTTCCGATTTGCTGTTGAACAGTTCCCTGTTGATGTAGTCGATTTCAGTACCCATTCGCTCCACCAGCAAGAAGGTCTCTTTCATCATTCTGTACAGAATATGATAGAGAATCGCATCGCTGGTGCCGCTAATGTCGTCTTCATCTTCCGGTTCAGGATTCACTTTCGTGTAATCAAACAGTTCCTGCACCACATAATGGGAATTGCCCACCGTGATGAGGTAATCCTGACCCCAGAAAATCTTGGTTTCTTCGGTTCTCACCAGCTGAGTGCGCTTGTCCATCAAAGGGAAATGGAGCACGAGGAAATAATAATCGTCGTACTCATCGATTTTGGGACGCTGGACAAAGCTGGAGCAGTCTTCAATATCCAAAGGGTGGAAATGGAAGTTATCCCGCAAGAAATCTAAATCCTCTACTGTTGGATTGGTGATATGGTGCCATTTGAATGATCCGAAATTGATGGTATCAACCATAAGATAACCTCCTTTCTTCTATTGGATTAGTACTGACAAAGACTACATCTTGGTAAAATTTTAAAGCCTGCAAAGATACGAAAAAAAGTAAAAATTGTTACTTTTGTACCAATTTTTGAAAAGATTATGCCAAAAGAAAAGATAAACAAGACCAACGCCTGTCGCATTCTGGACCAGAAAAAGATTGACTATGAGTTGATTTCATACGAAGTGGATGAAAACGACCTCGGCGCGCAGCACATCGCCGACCAATTAGGCGAGGACATTGACCAGGTATTCAAGACTTTGGTGCTGAAAGGCGACAAAACCGGCCATTTCGTGTGTGTCATTCCGGGCAACGAGGAGGTGAACTTGAAGAAGACCGCCAAGGTGACGGGCAACAAGAGCTGCGACCTCATCCCGATGAAGGAGTTGCTGCCTTTGACGGGCTACATCCGGGGCGGCTGCTCGCCCGTAGGCATGAAGAAGCCATTCCCCACTTACATTCACGAAACCTGCGAGTTGTTCGACTACATCTATGTCAGCGCGGGCGTGCGCGGCCTGCAGTTCAAACTCAATCCGCAGGATCTAATTGCCACGGTGGGCATGACCGTGGCGGAGCTGACATAGGCCACACCATACATTTGACGATTATAAGATCCTCCTTTCTTGACATATCACAGCCACACCGCAAAGCAATAGAAACCATAGCGCGTGTCCATGTCTGCAGGCACGAAGAAACGAAGGAATTGCAAGCCTTCGGGAGCAATATAGTTATCCAAAGTGAAAAATAATTCAGTCTTTTCCGTAAATTGGAAATTGCGTATTTTAAAACGCACTACCAGCATTTGTTCGGCCACGCGGTCGCTGCGCCAGCGGCAGTAGGCGGCGGCCTGCTCGGGCGACACGCCCAAGACCGGCCGATTGCGGAATTGGGGATGATTTGCATAGATTACCGCGACAGAATCCGGCATCAGCGCACGCGCCGCCGACAGGTCGAGAATGGAGGACTGGTACTGTTCTGACTCTTTTCCATAAGTCTTTTCCAACCACCATTGGTACTCCAACCAATCCACATTCAAAACGTATGACTTGTCGCACAGGGTTTCGCCCACAAACGGTATCAAATTCACCTTTTCGGCAAATTTCCTCTGCATTTTAGGGGTTAGTTGCTGCGCAAAAGTCGAATTAAAGCACACAACGCACAGAAAGGCAAAAATAATCGATCGAAATTTCATAGGTAATGATTTATAGGTCTCTATATTAGAGACGAATAAATCAAGACAAATCTTGGGTGGACCTGCAATATTTTCCCGAGCGATCCGCAGAAAAATATTTACTGATTCAGCACTTTGTATATCTCCGCCATCTTCTCATCTTCCGACAAGGCCACATCTATCCAGTGAATATCGAAGCTGAGACGCTCCATGCGGCGGAACCAGGTCATCTGGCGCTTCGAGAACTGATGGATGGCCGTGTTGAGAGAGGTAAACATCTCCTCATAGTCGATTTCACCTAACAGATAGAGCGTCACATACTTGTACTCCAATCCGTAACGAATAAGAATCTCGGAGGGCACGCCCTCGTCCAACAGGGCCTTCACTTCCTCAATCATCCCCTCCTCCAAGCGGGCCTTGAGCCGCTGGGTGATGCGCGTGCGGATAAGATTGCGCTCGCCCCGCAGGCCGAAGATGACCGACGGCACGGGGTCCGACAATATCTGGCTGTCTTCCTGCCACTTGAAACGATAGCCCTGCAGCACCGCCTCGATGTAGAGTCCGCTGCCGCCGCAGATCACCACTTGTTTGCCACGGCTTTGGATATCGCGCATTGCCTTGAACGCCTCCTGCTGGTATCGATAGACGTTGTATTTCACACCGGGCTCCTCAATGTCAATGAGATGGTACGGTACCAACTGCCCATTGTATTGATATTCGGAAATATCCTTGCCCGTGCCGATATCCATGCGGCGATACACCTGGCGCGAGTCGGCGCTCACAATCTCGCCGCCCAACTCGGCAGCAAGACGCACCGCGATATGGGTTTTGCCTGTGGCCGTAGGGCCTAACACGGTGATTATTGGGCGCTCTTCGTTCATCATTTTACGGGTTGCAGTTTGGGTTCGTCAAAGATTTCCAGATCAAAAATACGCTCGCCGTCAATTTTGAGTCGCATCATGGTCAGGCGGGTATGGAAGCCGTAGCGTCCGGCGGCACCGGGGTTGATGAAAAGCAGATTCTGCTTCTTGTCAAACATCACTTTCAGAATATGGGAGTGACCAGCCACTAGGATTGTGGGCTTTGCTTCCCGTATCAATTCCAAAGCTTCAGGATAATATTTTCCAGGCGACCCCACAATATGGCGAATGGCCACGGTGTGCTGCTCGCATCGAAAGACTTGGTTTTCGGGAATCTCACGACGGATGTCCCAGTCGTCGCAATTGCCATACACAGCGCGCACGGTGGGCGCAATGGCGGCCAGCTCATCGAGGATAAAGTCGTCCATGATGTCTCCCGCGTGCCAAATCTCATCACAGCCCTTGAAAAACTCAAATGCATCGGGATGCAGGTAGCCGTGCGTGTCGGAAAGGATGCCTATTTTCTTCATTCTTTCACGGGGTTGCGTTGTTTCACCACTTCAAAAAGTGCAATACCCGTAGCCACAGAAACATTGAGCGAGCGGACGGTACCCACCATAGGGATATTGATTGTGTCGTTGCAATGGCGAAGGTAATCCCACGCGATGCCTTCGTACTCATTGCCCATGATAAGACACATAGGACCTGTTAAATCCTTGTTATAGAGCGCGTGGTTGGCCTTCTCGGTCACGCCAACCACTTCAACACCGGAATCTTTCAAGAATTGGATTACCTCAACGAGGTTGGAATGGCGACAGACGGGAATCTTGTTCAGGGCACCGGCGGAACTTTTCACCGCATCCTCGTTGAGTTGCGCGCCGCCATTGAGGGGCAGGATAATGGCATCCACGCCTGCGCACTCGGCCGAGCGCGCGATGGCACCCACGTTGCGCACATCGGTAACCTTGTCGAGCAACAGGAGAAACGGCACCCTGCCCTCTTCAAAAATCGTGGGCACAATGTCGAAAATATTGCTGTACTCGATGGCCGAGAGAAACGCCACAACACCCTGGTGGTTGTTGCGCGTGAGCCGGTTCAGCTTCTCTAATGGCACATATTGGAAAGGAATCTTATGCTGGCGCACCTCGTAGAAGAGCTGTTTGAAGAGTTCCCCTTGTAGTCCCTTCTGAAAGAGCACTTTATCGATAGTCTTGCCGCTCTCCACCGCCTCCAAAATGGGGCGCATACCGTATATGAGGGCCGCGTTGTCTTGATTGGGTTTCGCGTACATTGAAATATCTGTTGTAATTTAGAAATGGAAGTGCAAAGATAGCAAAATAAAACTGATGCGGCAACATCGGCAATTTTGAATCATAAGGGACATGCTGTTTCTATGCGCTCCGCACATCGCTTCCGCACGAATGATTATTTTGCTATTTTCGCGCCACCTAAAAATTTTGAGGTTTAGGGTGTAGTTTTTCGCCACCTCCGTAGTCAAAAGAAAAACAACGTCTGAAAGATGAAGCAGAAAAAAGACAAAGAACAGAAAGAACTAGACTTTGAACGGCTGGTACAGGAACAGCGACAGACCATCTACTCGGTGTGCTACCTCTTCGCCGACGACCGACAGGAAGCAGACGACCTCGCTCAAGAGGTGCTGATACGCCTCTGGCAGGGCATTGACAAATTTGAGGGGCGCAGCTCAGCCAAGACGTGGGTCTATCGGGTAGCGCTGAACACCTGCGTAACCCTTGACAAGCGCCAGCACCGCCGTCCTGACTGCATGCCACTGGAAATGGACATCGACCTTTTCGCCGACGAAGAGACCTGCCCAGCCGCCAGCCGCCTGCACAAGCGCATCGCGAAATTGCACCCCTTTGACCGCGCGCTGATCCTGCTTTGGCTCGAAGACCTGCCCTACGACGAGATTGCCGCCATCCTCGGCATCTCTGTGGACAATGTCAGCGTGCGTCTGGTGCGCATACGCGAGAAACTCAAATCATTCACCGATTAAACCTCAAAACAGATATGGAACAGTACGAAAATATCAAAAGCGAACTGCAGCAGGAACTGCGAGACCTGCAACAGAATGTGGAGCAGCACAGCACCTTCAACAGAGACGAATGGCGGGGAACGGTGAAACAGTCCAGCAATGAACTCTACTGGCTCAACGCTTTTCTCACAGGAGCAGTGGTGGTCATCATGATTGCCGCAACCGTCGCCTTCGCTCTCATCAAGTGGCCTTGGTGGCTCATCCTTTTGTTCGACCTTTATTTTGGCTGGATGGCAGTTGACACCCTTTCCGCCACAATCGGGCTCCGGAAGGCCGATGTGCAGAGCCGCGAGGGTCTCCTCTCGCTGCGGGAAAGCATAAACACCTACTCAAAGCATAAACGCACCATCATCCGAATCGTCGGCATCATTTTGTTTTTGGTGCTTGAAGCTTGCCTCTTCTTTTACGACCGCATAGCCTTCTTCTCCCTGATTATTTGGATGGCCTTCTTAAATGGCCCTTTCGGGCGCAAAAGGACCCGGGAGGTGACGAAACGTTACGACGAGCTTAGCAAGGAAATCGACGAGCTACTGAAAGAATAAAAAAATGTGGTATATAATCACCGACGCACAACGCTCATTCGAAAATTATTGTAATTTTGCAGTGGATTTCGAATTGTCATTATTATGGCTGCATACGTCAAAAGGGACACTTACCTTAATCGCCTGATTGTCAGAAGAGAAAACGGTTTAGTGAAAGCCGTAACCGGGCCGCGCAGGGCTGGCAAATCTTTCCTGCTAAACCCAATTTTTAAAGATTACCTTTTGGAGCAAGGGGTACCAGAAGACCATATCATCATCATTTCTTTCGACATTGAAGACGAGGAAACTCCGCAGGAACTACTTGACAGAGAGAAGTTGAAAGAGTATTTGTATTCGCGAATCGATTCAAAGACTGAACCGTATTATATCTTTCTGGATGAAATTCAGGAGGTTGAAGGTTTTGAGAAGATTGTCAATGGATTGAATAGCCGCCCTAATGTGGATGTGTATATCACAGGCAGCAATTCCAAGTTCCTTTCCAACGACATCATCACAATTTTTCGTGGAAGAAGCGATGAGGTAAACATTATGCCCTTCTCTTTCAAGGAGTTTTGTCAGGATCGGCAGGAACCCATCGGTGAATTGTGGAAAGAGTACTACACCTACGGCGGGCTTCCGGCACTCAGAAAGATGCCGACATTTGAGCAGAAGAACACCTATTTGCAAAGACTCTGGAAGAAGACCTATCTTGACGATGTGGTGGAACGGAATCATGTTGAAAATCGTGAAGCATTGGAGGCGATTGCCGACGCTTTGTGCTCATCGGTCGGCTCGCTGACAAATACCACTCGAATCACCAATACACTTGCGAGCGTGAGGAAAATCAGGATAAGCGATGACACCGTTGCCAAGTATATCGGATATCTTGGGGAGGCATTCCTATTCAATGAAGCCAGACGATACAACATCAAGGGCAACAAATATTATGAAAACGTCAAAAAATACTATTCGGTGGATGTTGGATTGAGAAACGCTCGCTTGAACTATAGGCAGTTGGAACAGACTCATCTGATGGAGAACGTCATTTTTAACGAACTCCTGTATCGCGGCTACGCCGTTGATGTTGGAGTAATCGAAGTCAGGGTAATGAAAGACGGGAAATCGGAGTACAAGCAGTATGAGGTTGATTTCATAGCGACCAATGGCAATGAGAAATACTACATACAATCGGCTTATGAGATATCAAGCGATGAGAAGCGTGAGCAGGAACTCAACTCACTGAAACGGATAGATGACTCATTCCAAAAAATTGTCATTGTCAAAGACGACATCATGCCCTATCGCGATGAAAAGGGCATCTACTACACAGGCCTGTTCCAGTTTCTGATGAGTGACAAATTGTAGGGTGTAGTTTTTCGCCACAATCGTAGTCAAAAGAAAAACAACGTCTGAAAGATGAAGCAGAAAAAAGACAAAGAACAGAAAGAACTAGACTTTGAACGGCTGGTACAGGAACAGCGACAGACCATCTACTCGGTGTGCTACCTCTTCGCCGACGAGGAGACCTGCCCAGCCGCCTGCACAAGCGCATCGCGAAATTGCACCCCTTTGACTGCGCGCTGATCCTGCTTTGGCTCGAAGACCTGCCCTAGGACGAGGCGGGAGTGCGCATCAGTTGTACTGTGAAATTATTTAAGCGAACACAAATGGTTGCTGATAGATAACCGTCCCGAACATCTTAATGATAATGTTATAAGTCCCTTCGGGAATGTTTTCTATCTCGTATTGTAACACTTTAGTACATATACAGTTCAAAACATTCTCATCGTCGGTTTCATATTGGATAATGATATCATGCCCTACGATTTCTACTTCAACATCTATGGTGTTGATGGCACAGTTTAAATCGAATTCGTGGGTGAAATGCCATTTCCCGTTTTGATAAATGATATTCAGAGAGGGCCTTTCATCTGCATTGCTCCACTGCTTGCATTCGGATAAAGTCGGATTTGAAGCCGATGGTTCCTCAATGATTATTGGATGGGGATGATGGTGGATCGGTGGTGGCCAAAGGTGTTCGCATGAACTGACCAAAAAAACTGCTAGCCCAAGGATGGAGCCCAGTAAGATTCTAGATAATTTGTTCATAATTTTGATTTTTTATGTACCATCTCAAGACACGTTATAGTGCACCTTGTTAATGGTAAAGGTTAATATTAAAATTGGGTTGTTGTGCCAAAGATGTTGCGACAGTTGTTCTTCACTCCTTATTCGCGAGGTTCTATATCAGAATCCATAGAATCCCAATATGGAGGAAGAAGTAAGTGCAGATTATTCGTTCAAGTATCGGGAAAGGATGATGGTTACTGAAAGAGAAGGGGCTTTTCGTTTCGCAGAGCTCCCGAAAATATAGCTTTCGACATAATGAATAACGTTGATATTTGAAATATATTGTTATGCCGATTCGTTATACAATATTTTTTTGCAAAATTGTTTATTGTCGCGTTAGAAACTGTATAATCTCCCTAAGGCAGGCCAACGGCCTGTCAGGGTGCGTAGGATTGCGCGAGGCATGAACAAAATTTCGCACGCCGGAGGTGTGCGGGGTTTACCGATCAGTTTTTCGGTTTCCGAACATAGTGCGGCATCTCCATCGGGATTTCCATGGAGAGTTCAATGTAGCCAGCAAACTCGCCGTCCTTAAACCAGGGCGACTGGTAAATCAGCTTCTTCTTGCCGTTCTTCTCGATGGTGTAGGCGTTCACGTTGTGGTTTTTGAGCATCTCCGCCAGTTTGGTGCGGGCGGGCTCCGGATGGCAGTCCAAGAGGTTCTGGCCGATAATCTGCTGGCCATGGCTGAGTACATTTACCGCCATATCATTCATTTCCAAAATCTTACCATCCTTGTCACACACGGTAACGGAATAGGGCACTTCGTTGAAATATTTGAGCATCGTTGGGTGATCTTTAAAGGTTATCAATAAGGATTGCAAAAGTATAAAAATGTTAGAAATAAGAAAATCCTAATTATTATGAAGACTTGAAATCATGCGGATTTTTTCTATTTTTGCAACTGAAAACAAAAACGCAACATTATGATTGTTAACCGATTCGGCTATTATTGGTTAGACAGCTGGGTGTTAGCCAATATTATCCAATTAGCCACACAGGATTTCTGCCGGCGCTACCTCAATCGCAAGAACGACCCCTGCGGGCGGCAATATGACCAAATGACACAGGCGGCACGCTCCGTTCCCGCTAACATTGCTGAGGGCAACTCTCGGCATTCAACCTCCAGAGAAACAGAGATGAAACTCACCGATGTGGCGCGCGCCAGTCTATCCGAACTGGCCAACGACTACCTGAATTGGCTGCTCCAATGGGAAAGCGTTCCGTGGTCCAACAAATCCAGCGAACATCAAAGCGTTAGTCACATCCAACTTGACTATCCCACCTACAAGGATGATGTTCAACACCTTAGCAGCATCCACATCTTGAAGCAAAAGCACAAGTTTGACGAATGGCTACACTCCGGTGATTCGATAAAAGAGGCCAATTGTCTGCTTATATTATGCAACCGCCTAATTATGATTTTAGGCAAGCAAATTGAGAACCAAATTGCCACTTTCAGGACAGAAGGTGGTTTCTCAGAGGCTCTAGCCGCTGAAAGACTTACCTTCCGCATAGAGCAAAACGCCCAAACAGGAGCGCCATCATGCCCGAAATGCGGCAAACCCATGCTAAAACGAGTGGCGAAAAAAGGAGCTAATGCCGGAAATGAATTTTGGAGCTGCTCATCCTACCCAAACTGCAACGGGACAAGGAGCGTGAAGTAAGAAGAAATATAATTTATCGTTATAACGCGATTACGGAATATCGGAATAACGAAATATCAAAAAAACTAACGATCAGTCTTTGCTTATCCGTACCCTCCTCAAATCCAGCATGTTCACGGGGTTGGTGCCGAGGCCGGAGATGTTGGCTTGGGTGAAGCGGATGACTTTGTCATAATAGAGCACCACCACAGGCGCGTCAGCCATAAGCATGGCATCCATGCGCGTGTAGTAGTCATTGCGCTGGGCTTCGTCGGTACAACGCTGGGAAGCCTCGTACAGCTTGTCAAAAGCGGGGTTTACATAATGCGTGTAGTTGGAGCCCACGGGCTGCAGGTTTTTGGAATAAAACAGGGCCATGTAGTTCTCCGCATCAGGATAGTCGCAGATCCAGGAGCCGCGGAAAAAGGGCAGCTGGTAACTCCGCATCATCTCGCGCTGCTGCGCGCCCTGCATTACATCGATTTTCAATTCCACTCCAAGGTCGGCCAGCTCGTGCTGCATGTACTGCACCAAGTCGGCGTATGAGGCGGAAACGGCCACCGAGATAGGCGGGAGGCCCTTGCCGTTGGGGTAGCCAGCCTCTGCCAGCAACTGTGCCGCTTTCTTGGGATTGTAATCGTAGCCGCCCGTGCGCGCGGGGTCGTGCGAGGGCATGCCACGCGGCACAAAACCCGCCGTGCCCGGATAACCCACATTGTTGCGCAAGTATTTCATCATCTTCTCACGGTCGAAGCCGTAATTGATGGCCTGCCGCACACGTTTGTCCAACAGCGGGTTCTTCTTGTCGTCAGGCTTCAACATAAAGCCCAGATATTCAGTGTTGAGGTACGGGCCAGTCAACATCTTGATCTTGTCCTTGTATTCGGGGTTCAGTGTCCCCTCCTTAGTAAGTAGCGCATCCTTGTAGCAAACTTCCACGCCCGACATGAAGTCCAGCGAGCCCTTCATGAACTCCATGAACACCGACTGTTTATCGACAATGAATGAAATGGACACCGCATCAATGTAGGGCAAGCGGTTACCCTGTTCATCGCGCTCGAAGTAGTCGGGGTTCTTGCGCAGCACCAGTTTCACGCCCTCCTGCCAGAGTTGGAACTGGAATGGACCTGTGCCCACAGGATTTTTGCGGAAATCCTTGCCGTAACGCTCCACCACCTCCTTGGGTACCACAGAACAGTATTTCATCGTGAGGATGCCCAGAAACGGCGGAAAAGCTTCTGCCAGTTGTATCTGGAAAGTGGTATCGTTCAGGGCTTTGAAAGCAGGTTTCCCTTCTTTGTCCCGTTTCACCTTCTGGAAAATCCACGCGCCCGGAGAGGCCACATCGGGGTCCAAGATGCGGGAAAAACTATACACAAAGTCTTGTGCCACCACCTTGCGAGGCGTCTTGTACGGATAGGCTTTCGTGTTGTGGAAGGTCACATCATCTCGAAGAAAAAAAGTATAGATCAGTCCATCTTCCGAGATGGTCCAGCGTTTGGCAATGGACGGCATAATGTTCAGCGAATCGTCCATGTCCACCAGCCCGTTGTAAAGCTGATTGCAAGGCCACATCACCGTCTGACCGGAGGCAAATGCCGGATCGAGGGTTTGGATGCCTTCCGATTGGTTGTAGTGGAAGATTTTCTTGTCCGCATGGTCATACTTGGACTTGCAACCCGTAAGGGCTACAGCCATAATCAACATGAACAATAGAATATTATCTATAATCTCTAATCTCTCTACTCTCAACTCTAAACTATTAACTATTAACTATTAACTACTAACTCAGTGCTTGGTTCACTTTCTTGGAGGATTCCAAAATGGAATTGTATTCTTCCGGGGTGATATCCACATTGAAATAATAGACAGGATTCACCTTCTGTCCGTTTTTGATGACCTCATAGTGCAAATGGGAACCGGAGGCCAACCCCGTGGAGCCCACATAGCCAATAAGTTGTCCACGCTTCACTTTCTGTCCCGGGTTCACTGCTTTCTTCGACAGATGTGCATATACCGTCTTATAGGAAAAGCCATGGTTGATAACCACAGAAATACCATATCCGCTGCCAGGATTCTCGCTGGTCACAGTGCCATCAGCAGTGGCATATACAGGCGTGCCCTTGGGGGCGGTGATGTCCACGCCCGTATGTGCGCGCAAGGTCTTCAGGATGGGGTGGTATCTCCGTCCGAAACCGGATGTAATCTCATGCATGTTCTTCAGCGGACGGATGGCCGGAATGTGGGTCAGCATCTCCGATTTCTTGGTGGCAATCCTTTCCAAAGTGTCCAACGACCGTGACTGCACTGCCAAACGCACCGTCAGCTGGTCGGCCTTCTTGCTGGCATTGCGCAACATGTTGTAGGCTTCCGACTGCGACATGCCATCCCAACGGGTGTCATCCACCAACAGGGGATAGCGTACGGAGGCCGGCACCGGGTCTGCCTCAAAAATGGTGCGATACACGTTGTCGTCCCGATCTTCAATATCGTACAAAACATCCGACATCACATCCACACGTGCCGACAGGCGTTCCACCTCAGCCTGCAGCTCGATATTTTCTCTTTCCAGGATTTTAACCTTCGGAGAATCGAAAAAGTAGAAGGCTATCCACACGAAAACCAACGCAAACGCAATGCCGCTCGCAAATACCCATAGCAGTCGCTTGGCAAGCTGCTTGAAGCTGACTTTCACCTTCTCGAACGAGAGTGTTTTGGGGTTGAAATGATATAGCGTTTTTAGCGATTTGGGCATTGTGATTCTCTTGTCAGAATGAAATTATCTTTTACTTACATTACTTACATCCTATACAGATTTTGTCTCCTTCCGCATAGTTTTTCATAGAACCGCTGTTCCTTTTCAAAATGATTTTCAATTGAACACCATATAGCTGTGAGATATAGTGATAGGTGTCTTTCTTATGCAGAATGTGATAATCTACCGGCGACTTGGTGCTTTTCAGTTCCAAATAGACCACTTCACCCTCCACCGGCTCCGAATCATCATATACATCATTGTACAATCGCAGATTCTTTTCGGTGAGTTGCAAGGATGTAGCAAGAGATGCATACGTGTCACCAGTTTTTGCAATCAGGAATTTCGTTTTGTTGTTCTCGTAAACCGGTCTCCGGGTATAGGGATAATATGCTTGCTTGAACGGAACATTGTTGGGGTCCAACACAAAGACATACACATTGTCCACCGCGCGCGGAGTGGTTGTCGGGAAATCCGTTTTTGGCTCGGGTATCGAGACCGTTGCAGCAACGGTATCAGGCAGATCATACTGGGCCAACTCGTACTTTTGGATGATGGCAACAAGCGTGTCGGCATAGCGCGGATTTCCGGCATAGCCCGCATCTTTGAGCCCTTGAGCCCACGCACGATAGTCGGTCATCGGCAATTCAAACAGCAAAGCATAACGCGGCCGTGTAGCTATAAACAGCGAATGGTCACGATAGGAGTTCTCCACTTCCTTATACTTCCGATAGCAAAGGTCGGGACTGTGGTCCTCCGTCTCATAGAAGGTGTCACCCTCCCACTCGTTAGCATGGCAGGTGATGCCAAAATGATTGTTGGCCTCCTTGGCCACACGGTTTGTTCCAGCCTTGGAGGAATAGATGGCCTGCGCAAGGGTGATACTTGCCGGAATCTTGTATGCTTTCATCTCCTGCACAGCCAACCCCTTATAAGCATTGACATAGTCGCGGACCGTCTTCTCCGACACAGGTTGCGCCCATGCCGTGTGTGTCACGGCAAAAACCATCAGGATGCAAAGTATTCGTTTCATATCATTTGATTTTAATGTTTCAACATAATCTGATCCCCAGGTTGGATGATGGAATTCTCATCCATGTTGTTATATTTGAAGATATAATGCAGTTGCACGGCGTATCGTTGGGCAATGTAACGAAGAGTCTCGCCCCGTTCCACCACATGCACCTTGGCATCGTTATTCTTGGCCTTGGATTCAATATAGACAATCTCTTTCTCCACCGGCTGACCGCCTTTGCCAGCATCATTGAAACGGCGGAGGTTGGCAGCAGACACCTGCACATCGGTGGCAATTTTCTCATACGTGTCGCCAGCCTCGGCCACCACGAAAAAGGTGTTGTTGTTCGAGAACACCTTGCGGTAGGTAAACGGACTGGCACCTGTCGGATATTCGTTGTCTGCGGTGAAAACCTTGAATTTGCCGGCAGGGGTATTGGTATTGTTTGGTAGAGACGCATCATTATGCGTCTCTACAACGGGTTTTTGCGTTTGTTCGCGCGCGGCACCCTGTGCGTCATTGCGGTTTTTGTCAACGTATTCGATTTTAGGACGGTTGTCGGGGTGCGACACAACGGGGGGTTGCGGGCGTTCCGCCATGATGCCCTGTTGTTCCTGACACAACGTATCCAGACGGGCGATGTTAAATCGTTCAATCAGGCTGATGAGACGGTCGGCGTACTGCGGATTGGTAGCGTAGCCATCGGCTTTGAGCGTGCGCGCCCAACCGGGATAATCCAGGATGTCCAACTCAAACAGATTGGCATAGCGCCGGCGGGTGGTCAGAAACAGCGAATGGTCGGTGTATGAAGCAGCCACGCTGTCGTATTTGCGGAAGCACTCCTGCAGCTCGTCGTCATCAATGAGGATAGTGTCGCCAGCCCAATCCGTATGGCACTTGATACCGAAGTGATTATTGCCATCTACTGCCAGGCGGCTTTTGCCGCAGGCACTCTCAAAGATGCCCTGCGCTAAGGTAATGCTGGCCGGTATCTTGTACTGTTTCATCTTTTCAATGGCGATATCCTGATACTGCACGATATATTCCCGAATGTCTGCCTCTGTATATTGCGCGGAAACATTCGAAAACATTCCGAGAAACACCGACAGGAAACAACCAAAATGCAATATTTTCTTCATCTTATGCTATGTGCGTAAATATTTGTGATTTAATCATCCACCGTTCACCCTTCACCCTTCACCTTTTTGAACGTCAGGGCCTCCATGACCATTTTCGTATAAAACTCCTTAATATCCAAATTATTATATTCCACCTGTCCGGGCACGATGCTCAGGGCGGTTTGTCCGGGGATGGTGTTCACTTCCAGGAAATAGGGCACACCGTCATCCTCGGAAATAATAAAATCTATACGAACTACACCATGGCAGTCGAGGTTATGGAAAATCTGTTTGGCGTAATCGCCCAACTTTTGGGTCATTTCAGCAGGAATATCCGCCGGGGTGATGAGTTTGTGTCCGACAGCCGTGTATTTGGCGTTGTAGTCGTAGAACTCGTTGCTGGCCACCACCTCGGTGACGGCGAGCACGCGGGGTTCCCCATACACGGACGTGACACCGCAGGTGAACTCGCGACCGCGCACGAACTTCTCCACCATCAACTGGTTGTCAAATTTGAACGCCTCTGCAAAGGCCTGGTCAATCTCGCTCCGGTTGTGCACTTTCGTCACCCCCACGCTGGAGCCGGAGTTGCACGCCTTGACAAAGCATGGATAGCCGCAGACAGATTCAATCTGCTCATAGTCAATCGGGTCTGTGTTATAGAAATGCAAAGATGGCGAGATGGGGACGCCAAAGCCTGCCACTGCCAAATTGCAATAGTATTTGTTGAATGTCAGCGCGGAGCAGAACACACCGCATCCCGTGTAGGGTTGTCCCACCAACTCGAAATAGGCCTGCAGACGGCCGTTCTCGCCGGGCGTGCCGTGAATGGCGATGAAAGCCACATCGAAAGAGACCTTCCCGTCAGGCATATTCAGCGTGAAGTCGTTTTTATCAATCTGATACACCGTCCCGTCGGACGCTTTATATGTCCAATCTGCACCCTTGAAGTGAATAAGATACGGTGTGAATTGATTTCTGTCCAGCTGATTGAAGATGTTGTCAGCTGTTTTCAAGGAGATTTCATACTCGCCGGAATCCCCGCCGGCTATAATTGCTACATTATACATAATACAATATTATCAAATTGCGCAAAAATACGTTTTCAAGCCTTACGGCTGCCGCATCTACAATTTGTTTTTAAACAGGGTAATGTGAATTGCGTATTGCGCTTACGATTCTGATTGCGCCGTGTAGAAATGGTAGTATTCGCCCCGTGCCGCCATCAGTTTATCATGGCTTCCACGCTCCACAATGCGACCCTCTTTGAGGAAGATAATCTCGTCCGCAAAGCGGATTGTGCTCAAACGATGCGCAATGATGATGGCAGTCTTGGTCTTCACCAGCGGCATCAGGGCCTCTTGGAAGGAGTATTCCGACTCGTTGTCAAGAGCCGACGTGGCCTCGTCCAGAATGAGGACTTCAGGATTTCGCAGGATGGCGCGTGCGATGCTGATACGCTGACGCTGGCCTCCCGACAGACGCGCGCCCCGGTCGCCGATGACCGTCTGATAGCCGTCCTCCATCTCCGAAATGAACTGGTGTGCCTGCGCAATCTTTGCCGCCGCCACCACCTGCTCCTCGGTGACATCCTTCATACCGAAGACTATGTTGTTGTAAACCGTGTCGTTAAACAGAATCACATCCTGGTTGACAATACCGAAAAGAGAACGTAAATCACTGATTCTATACTGGTTGACAGGAATCCCATCCAATAGAAGTTCTCCTTCGGTGATGTCATAGAAACGGGGAAGCAGATCCACCAGCGTAGATTTTCCGCTGCCCGACGGGCCTACCACGGCAATCGTCTGCCCACGCCGGATGGTCAAGTCGATATGATGCAAAACCCTGTGCTGTTCCTGACCTTCGCCATAGGCGAATGACACATTCCTATATTCGATGGAATCTTTCAGAGCATCAATGGTTTTGGGTTCTTGACATTCCGTAATCTTTTCATCCGCATCGATAATCTCATAGACACGGGAGGCGGCTGTCATGCCTTTTTGGAGCGTATAATAGGTTGACACCAACGCCTTTGCAGGAGGTATCACACGGGCAAAGATCACAAAATAGAGCATAAAGACAGTTCCTTTCATGGTGGCGGAGGAGGGCAGCCAGACCAATGCCGTCAGGGAAATCAGCAGCAGGGCCAGTATGCACAGGAACTCCACCAGTGGCGCGCCCAGCTCGTTGATGCGAAACACGCGCTTGTTGAGCCTGTAGAACTGGAAGTTCTCATGCTTGAACTTCTCGTAGGCCTGTTTCTCCGCATTATAGCCTTTCACCACGCGCAGGCCACCCACAGCTTCCTCAAACAGCGAGCTCATCCGGCCAAGTAGCTGCTGGGATTTCAGCGAATACTTCTTAATGCCACGCCCGATGGCGGCTAACCCGTAACCCATCAAGGGCAGGATGACCAGTGTAATGAGGGTGAGCGGCACATTGATGGCAAATAGCGTAGCCACAAAGATGATAATCAGAAACGGGTCGCGACACATCGACTGCAGCGAGGAGAACACCGACCACTCCACTTCCAGCACATCGGCGCCCATGCGGCTGATGATGTCACCCTTGCGCTGTTCGGAATAGAACGAAAGGGGCAGAATCAAGATTCGCTCATAGAGGTCGTGGCGCAGATCCTGAAGGATGCCGGAGCGGATAGGGGCAAGCCAGAACATGCCCATATAGCGGCACAGGTTGGAGAGGAAGGAGAGCAAGATCATCACGCCGGCGATGTAGAACAGCGCGGACATCTGTCCGTAGCGCGCTATGACAACTCCCATGTAATAATAGAAGGTATCGATGACATAGCGGGTGGTGAGGGAAAACTCAGGACGTACGGTCACTTGGTCCACCTGCCCGAACAGCACCGAAAGAAACGGAACAATCATGGAGAGGGTGAAAATGGAGAAGACGGCATACAGGAGTTGCGCCAGAACTACCAAGAAGATATTGGATTTATAGTTCAGCAGATAGCGTAGCAGTCGTTTCAACATTTCCATTTCCTAAATTTGCCGCAAAAATAATATTTTTTGTACTTTTGCACGCTCTAAAAAATTGAACATGGCAAATTATCCCGATACTCTTGATAAGATTACCAAAGCCCGGCTGCGTCTATCGACATTCGGGTCCATCTTCAGCATAGCACTTACCATGTTTTTCATCGGCACCCTATGCTTTTTCGCTTTTTTCTCCACCCAATACCTCAAGAATCTTTCCCAGAAGATAGAGATGGAGGTTTTGTTCTACTCGGACATCAAGGAGGCGGATATCATAGCTTTGGAGCAGTCCATCAAACTGAAGCCCTACATTTCGGCTTCCAGGGTGTCGTCCAAAGAGGAGAACACTGAAAATGCGAAGAAAATCATCGGCAGCAATTACACCGACATCATTCCCAATCCGCTCAACGCTTCCATCATCATCAGTGTCGCTCCGGCATACGCCAACACCGACTCGCTGGCCAAGATTTCCAGAGAACTGAAAAAAAATGAGATTGTGCAGGATGTGGATTATCCTGATTATATCGTGAAAACCGTGAGCAACAACTTCCGCAAGATCCAGTGGATCATCCTCGGTGTGTGCACAGTTTTCGTGCTCATCTCCATGTTGTTGATCGCCAACTGCATCCGGTTGAACATTTATGCAAAGCGGTTCAACATCAAGAGCATGCTGTTGGTGGGTGCCACACCCAAATTCGTGCGCGCGCCGTTCGTAGCCAAAGGTTTCGTGCAGGGCATCTGGGGCGGCATCATCGCCATCCTGCTGCTCGCCACCATGCTCTATTTCGGCAACCAGCACATGCCCGAGTTCATCGACTTCTCCCAAATGCTGTACATCGCCATCATCCTGGGTGGCGTCCTGATTTTCAGCATCCTCTTCACCATGCTCATTTCATCATTTTCTGTGAGAAGATATGTCAGGATTAAAGACGAAAGGCTATACCTTTAGAAGTTCAAAGTTCAAAGTTCAAAGTTCAAAATCCACTTTTACCCCCTTTACCTCCTTCACCAACTTCACCAACTTCACCAACTTCACCAACCTTACAAACCTTCTAACTTTACAAACTTTAAAAAACCTTACAAACTACACTATATGGCAAACATAAACAAGAAAGGAAACAATTCCAAGAGCAACCGCGCTCCATTGTTCAGAACAATGAATTATGTCCTCATGGGCGTCGGCCTTGTACTGCTGATTGCGGGGTATCTTGCTCTGCGCGGTGGCGCGGTGGAGGATCCCAACATCTTTGACGGCGAGATCTTCAACAACACCCGCATCGTGGTGGCTCCTGTCCTGATGTTCCTGGGATTGGCCACGGAGATTGTCGCCATCATGTGGCATCCCCGCGCAAAAAAACAGGTTGAGGACGACAAAACCGAGTAAGCATGGAATGGCTTAAAGCACTCATCCTGGGTATTGTGCAAGGGCTGACGGAGTTTTTGCCTGTCAGCAGCAGCGGACACCTCACCATACTCTCCAATCTGTTCGGACTTGATGGCGAAAGCAATCTGACCATGATCGTGGTCCTGCATGTGGCCACGGTCTTGAGTACTCTGCTTGTCCTTTGGAAAGAGGTTGTCTGGATTTTCAAGGATATTTTCACCAAACAGTCTTGGAAAAGCTACAGTGGACTGAACGAAGGCACGAAATACGCCATCAACATTCTCATTTCCATGATACCCGTAGCCATCGTGGGTTTCTTTTTCAAAGATAAAGTGGAAGAGATTTTCGGTTCAGGTCTGCTCATCGTGGGTATCATGCTGTTAGTCACGGCCCTGTTGCTCACCTTCTCTTACTTTGCCAAACCTCGCCAACACGCGCACATATCAGGCTGGCATGCCTTCATCATTGGCATCGGCCAGGCAGTGGCTGTCATGCCCGGACTCTCGCGCTCGGGAACTACCATCGCCACCGGACTCCTGTTGGGAGACAGGAAAGATAAGCTTGCCCAGTTCTCCTTCCTGATGGTAATCCCCCCTGTGCTGGGTGAGGCTCTGTTAGATACAATTGACATCTGCCAATCGGGCTTCGGAGCAGCCATGAACGGCATCTCCGCCGGAGCCCTTATCGTAGGTTTTCTCGCGGCCTTCATCACCGGATGTCTGGCCTGCAAATGGATGATCAACATCGTGAAAAAAGGCAAGCTCATCTGGTTTGCCGTCTATTGCGCCATCGTAGGCATCCTGTCTATCTGCTTCAGCTTATGCTAAAAAAATATATCCGTTCCACCACTTTTTCCTTGCCCGAACTTGACGTCAACCCCGATGCGGATTTGTTATTGTTTGACAAGCCATACAGTTGCACGTCGTTTGACATTGTGGGCAAAGTGCGTCATCAGGTGCAGAAGAAAGCCGGACGGCGGATAAAGGTGGGCCATGCGGGCACGCTGGATCCGTTGGCCACGGGACTGCTCATCATCTGCATCGGCAAGATGACCAAGCAGATAGACTCTATACAGGCGCAAGCGAAGGAATATACGGGCACGTTCATGATGGGCAGCACGACGCCCAGTTTCGACATGGAGCATCCCATTGACCGTGAATTTCCGTATGCGCACATCACCCGCGAAATGGCCGAGGAGGCTGCCCGCGCCTTCATCGGGGACATCCAGCAGGTTCCGCCACTCTTCTCCGCCGTGAAATTCAGCGGCAAACGGGCATACGAGCTGGCCCGCGAAGGAGAGGAGGCCGCATTGGCCGCCAAGAGCATCACCATCTACGATTTCCAGCTACCCCGGTTCGAGCTGCCGGAGATCGACTTCCGCATTCGATGCTCCAAGGGTACCTACATCCGTGCCATCGCCCGCGATTTCGGGCAGACATTGGAGAGTGGCGCGCATCTCTCCGCGCTCCGGCGCACGCGCATCGGCGACTACCGCGTGGAAGACGCCATCAAGCCTGTCATCCAATAAAAGAATCCATCACCCCCATCCCTGTTGCTGTTTTGACTCTTTGCTTTATTTAAGACCCGCATTACGACGAGTGCCTTGATTTTTTGTATTTTTGCCGTTTTGAAACAAAAGGGGCATAATCCTTTTGCATCCACATAATAAAAAGGACTTTTTTTAGTTAACCATTAGACTGATTCAGAACATGGACAAACCGATACAAAACAAGTTATGGTTCCACCTGGTGATAGCGGCTTCGTTATCAATGGTGTTGTTGTTTATAATCCTTTTCACCTTGCGCGTCTTCACTCGTCATGGCAAGGAGATCGAGATGCCTGACTACATCGGGCAAAACGCCAGCGAGCTGACCCAAATGGGCAGATCCGAGGGGTTTATCTTTGTAGTGGACAAAGAAGTGTACAAAGAGGGCACTACCCCGGGCACCGTACTCTCCCAGGATCCTATGCCGCACGAAAAGGTAAAAAGAGGTCGTAAGGTCTATCTCACCGTATCTGCCAAAACACCACCGATAATCAAGATGCCGGCCCTGCAAGACCTCTCTCTGCGCCAAGCCCAGATCATGTTGGAGGCCCAAGGACTTGTGTTGGATCGTATCATTGAGAAAACCAGCCCGTACGAGAACGTGGTGTTGGATGTCTTGTATCGCGGTCACCATATCGCATCGGGATCCGACATTCAAATGGGCGAGAAAATCACCCTGGTTGTAGGCAAGTCCATCGGCGGCCTGCCCGACAGCCTGGCAACAGTTGACTAAACGAATATCGACAAAAACATGAAATTCACCCGAAACTTATTGACTTGTCTGTTAAGCCTTTCCCTCCTGACACCCGTGACCATGCAGGCGCAGGAGATCCTGACCGGCATTACCCAAAACAGCCAGATAGTCAAAGCGTATAAGCAGAATGCCCCGAAAGGCAATCGCAACATCAGCATCAAGCTGCCCTTTGTGGAAGATTTTTCCAACTATACCGGATACCCGAGCAGCAGCCACTGGCAGGACAGGAAGTGTTTCGTCAACAACACGTACGCCATCCGCCCGCCTTCCATCGGTGTGGTCACCTTTGACGCACTGGACGAGAACGGGCGCATATACGCGCACGCCGACCGCAGTGCATTTCCCGCCGACACGCTCACTTCCGTATGCATCCGTCTGGACAGCAACTTCACCCAGAACCGTCCCATGAGGCTCAGCGACGACATCTATTTCAGTTTCTTCTATCAACCTGGCGGCGGATGCTCCAGCACCCCGCCTGTAGGCTGGGAACGCATAGGCGATGCGCCGGAGAGCGATGATGAACTGATTTTAGAATTCGGCTACGCCACCGGAAACATGGTCTTTACAGGATTCCTTTACGGCGAATACACGATTGGCGAAGGCGAATACTACGTGGCCGGCGACTCGATGGAAAACCCCTTCATACCAGGCACTTACTACATCTTTGAAAGCAATGCTTTCGCGGGACAGACCATCACGATACCCTATGATTCCATCTTCGGCCCTGAATATGTCTGGAATGAGGTGTGGTCTTCCCAAGGATGCTCGCTTGACTCCTGGCTGGCAGAAAATCCGCTGGACTATTTCAAACAAGTGCTGATTCCGATTACGGATGAACAGTATCTGCGCGACAACTTCCAGTTCCGCTTCCGCAACTACGCGAGTCTGGACCTCGACTCCTGGAGCGGCAACAACATTGTGGGCTGGGCCAGCAACTGCGACCAGTGGAATGTGGACTACATCCGCATGGACATCAACCGCAATGCCGAGGACTATTATCCCAGTGACGTCGCATTTGTCAGTCCTACCACCTCTGCACTGGCGCAATACCAGTCCATGCCGTGGCACCAGTACCAGGCTTCCGATATGGCGGCAAACTTCCACAATCAACTGAGCAACCTTTCCGATGAAACACGTAACGTGGGCTACCAATACAAAGTGGTGAAGGAAAATGCAGGCACCATCTATCAGTCCACCATCAACTACATGAACGCCACGCCCTACTATGACAGCGGCTTGCACACCTACGCGCCTCACGCGCAGCCTGCCATCGACTTCGCTTACACGTACGACGGAGCGGACAGCGCCACTTTTTTCATCACGCATGTTTTCAAGATGGAAGGCAGCAGCGATGAGAACCGCCTCAACGACACCTGTCGCTTCGAGCAGAAATTCCACAACTACTATGCATACGACGACGGGACCGCCGAAGCGGGCTACAGCCTGCTCTCCACCATGAGCACGCCGGAGTCCTATCTGGCCGTACAGTTCACACTGGCGCACCCCGACACCCTGCGTTGCGTGCGTATGTGGTTCAACAGCACGCTGAACGACGAGAATTTCGGTCCCTTCACCCTGATGGTGTGGGACGACGACAACGGCAGACCGGGGAATGTCATCTACTCACTTCCAGCCCAAACACCCTACCACGCCGCCGATTTCCTTGACTTTTCCAACTACTACCCCGAGGAACCCGTGCCTGTGGAAGGCACTTTCTACGTCGGCTTCTACCAGAATCACAACATCCAACTCAACATCGGCTTCGACCAGAACAACGATGCCCGCGAGCATTTCTTCTACAAGATTGCGGACAGTTGGAACGAATCCTACTACAAGGGTGCACCGATGATACGTGCCGTGGTGGGCAAAGCATACGACCATTCCGGCATTGCAGGCCACAACAAGAAAAAGATGTCCCTGTATCCTAACCCGACAACGGGGATGGTCTATATCAGGGATCTTGACGAAACCACGGGGATGCACTATCAGCTGACCGACCTGTACGGCCGTACCATTGAGATGTCCTCTTTCGAGCAGAACGGCATAGACCTCAGCGGAAAGACTCCCGGAGTCTATTTCATCCGTATTTTCAAAGACAACAAACTGATTACCACTGAAAAAATAATAAAACACTAGATATGAACCTTAACCTAACCAGACCTCTTGTTTTCTTCGATTTGGAAACCACCGGCTTGAATGTCGGGAAAGATAAAATTGTGGAAATCTCCTTCATCAAAGTCATGCCTGACGGCGAGGAGATCCACCGTACCGAGTTGATCAACCCAGGCGTGCACATTCCGGAGGAATGCTCTGCTATCCATGGCATTACAGACAATGATGTGAAAGACAAGCCCACTTTCGCGGAGATGGCTGACGATCTCCTGCAGTTCATTGGCGATGCGGACCTGGCGGGCTTCAACTCCAACAAGTTCGACGTCCCCTTGTTGGTAGAAGAATTTCTGCGCTGTGGCAAGCATTTCGACCTGCGCAACCGCTATCTGGTGGATGTGCAAAACATTTTCCACAAAATGGAGCCTCGGAATCTGACGGCAGCCTACAAGTTCTACTGCCATGCCAATTTGGAGGACGCACATCAGGCCAGTGCAGACACGCAGGCCACCTACGAGGTCTTCAAGGCCCAGCTGGAGAAGTACAAGGACGTGCCTTACACCGACCCGCGCACCAAGGCGACCAGCATCCCAATTAATGGGGATGTGAAGGCCCTTAGCGCGTTCACGCGAGAACATCACACCGTGGACCTTGCCGGCCATATCGTGCTGGACAAAAACCAGAATGCGGTCTTCAATTTCGGCAAGCACAAAGGCGTGCCTGTTTCTACTGTATTCATCAAAGAACCAGCTTATTACGACTGGATGATGAAAGCAGATTTTCCATTATATACCAAAGAAATCATCACGCAGATTTACAAAGAAGTGAAGCTGGAAAAGAAGTTTTCAAACCCATCACTTTTTTAGGGGATACACAGACGTTTTGTATTAGAAATATTATTACATTTGCCACCGCTTTAGAAACGGTGGCTTTTTTATGCCCATTTTTTAAAAAATTAAATTTAAAATCATATAATTCAACAACTTACAAAAAATACTAATTGTATGGAAAAAATTAAATCATTGGCTGATCTCAAGAAAAAAAGAGAAGAGCTGCAATCCAAAATCGAGTTGCGCGAAGAAGGCGACAACGTAGAGAACCTGGTTCAAATTAAGGTTGCTATGGCCACCTGCGGTATTGCATCCGGTGCAAAACAGACGATGGAAGCCATCATTGACGAGTGCAAGAAGCAGAACGTCAAGGCTGTCGTTTCCCAGACCGGCTGCATGGGCTACTGCTATGCCGAGCCGACCGTGGAAGTGAAAAAACCGGGCGAGGACCCCATCGTATTCGGTCACGTTGACACCAAGAAGGGTCAGGAACTGGTGACGAAATACATCATGGGTGGTGAAATCCTCGAAGGCGTAATTCCAGTCAACTACGAAAAAATCGATAACAAATAACAAGGAGGTCTCCAATGGCAAATTACAAATATCACATTTTGCTTTGCGGTGGTACCGGATGTACCGCTTCTGAAAGCCCGAAAATTAAAGAAAACTTCATCCAGTTGCTGGCTGAAAAGAACCTTACCGACGACGTGCAGGTGGTTGCCACCGGTTGTTTCGGTTTCTGTGAGAAGGGCCCCATCGTCAAGATTCTGCCCGACAACACATTCTACACACAGGTAAAACCCGAAGATTGCCGCGAAATCATCGACGAGCACATCATCAAAGGTAGAAAAGTGCAGCGCCTGCTGTATGAAAACCCCGAGGATCAGAAACACATTTCCGACTCCAAGCACATGGGTTTCTACAAAAAACAGATGCGTATCGCTCTCCGCAACTGCGGTTTCATCGATCCTGAAAACATCGACGAATACATCGCACGCGACGGTTACAAGGCATTGGCCACCGTTCTGGAGCAGAACGACCCCAAAGCTACCATCGACATCATCAAGAAATCCGGTCTCCGTGGCCGTGGCGGTGCAGGTTTCCCCACAGGTTTGAAATGGGAACTCTGTGCCAAGAACGCCGCTGACCAGAAATACATCATCTGCAACGCCGACGAAGGCGACCCAGGTGCATTTATGGATCGTTCCATCCTGGAAGGCGACCCGCACTCCATCATCGAGGCTATGGCCATCGGCGGTTTCTGTATCGGCGCCACCATCGGTTTGGTCTATATCCGTGCTGAATACCCGCTGGCTATCCACCGTCTGCAAGTGGCCATCAACCAGGCCCGCGAGTACGGTCTGCTCGGCAAGAACATCTTCGGTACCGATTTCGATTTCGACATCATCCTCCGCTACGGTGCAGGTGCATTCGTCTGCGGTGAGGAAACCGCTTTGATCCACTCCATGGAAGGTCTCCGTGGCGAGCCCACCTTCAAACCGCCATTCCCGGCAGTTGAAGGTTATCTCAAAAAACCGTCCAACGTGAACAACGTGGAAACCTACGCCAACATCCCGGTTATCATCAACAAGGGTTGGGAATGGTTCTCCTCCATCGGAACGGAGAAATCCAAAGGTACGAAAGTGTTCGCATTGGCTGGCCAGATCAACAACGTCGGTCTGATCGAGGTCCCGATGGGTATCACCCTTCGTGAAGTCATCTACGAAATCGGCGGCGGCATCAAGGGCGGCAAGAAGTTCAAAGCCGTTCAAACCGGTGGTCCTTCCGGTGGTTGCTTGACCGAGAAGTTCCTCGACACCCCGATCGACTATGACAACCTCGTGGCTGCCGGCTCCATGATGGGCTCCGGCGGTATGATCGTCATGGACGAAACCTCCTGTATGGTTTCCGTGGCCAAGTTCTACCTCGACTTCACCGTGGAAGAGTCCTGCGGCAAGTGCTCACCCTGCCGTATCGGCAACAAGCGTCTGTGCGAAATCCTCGACAAGATCACCAAGGGCCAAGGCACCATGGAAGACCTTGACAAGCTCCGCAACCTGGCACACGTCATCAAAGACACTGCCCTTTGCGGTCTCGGCCAGACCTCCCCGAACCCGGTGTTGTCTACCATCGACAACTTCTGGGACGAGTATGTGGCACACGTGGTTGACAAGAAATGTCCTGCCGGCCAGTGCAAGGCCCTGAAACAATACGTCATCGATCCTGAACTCTGTAAGGGTTGTACGGCTTGCGCACGCAACTGCCCGGTCGGTGCCATCAAGGGTACGGTGAAGATGCCGCACGAAATCAACCAAGAACTCTGTATCAAGTGCGGTACCTGTATTGAGAAATGTAAGTTTAACGCAATTAGTATTAAATAGTAAAAGGGTATTAATATGGATATGATAAAATTAACAATAGACAATAGAGAAGTTGAAGTACCGAAAGGTACCACTATTCTGAAAGCCGCTCAAGGCATGGGTATCGATATTCCTACCCTTTGCCATTTCGAGCTGAACAATCTGGGCGTGCACAACAAACCCGGCGGATGCCGTATTTGTGTGGTGGAAGTAGCCGGCCGTCGTAACCTGGCTCCCGCTTGTGTCACCGAATGTATGCCCGACATGGTGGTGAAAACCAATTCCATGCGCGTCATCAACGCCCGTAGAACCGTTCTCGAGCTGATCCTCTCCGACCACCCGGCAGACTGTCTGCAGTGCGCCAAGAACGGCAATTGCGAGTTGCAGGACCTCGCCGTGCGTTTCGGCATCCGCAAGAACCCGTTCATCGGACCGGAGCACGAGCAATCTTCCTACCAACTGGAGGTTTCCCCGTCCATCATCCGCGACATGAACAAGTGCGTCATGTGCCGTCGTTGCGAGACGATGTGTAACGAGATGCAGACCGTGGGCGCTCTGTCCGCCATCGAGCGTGGTTTCCCGGCAGTGGTCTCCACCGCCTTCAACCAACATCTGGATCACTCACCGTGTACCTTCTGCGGCCAGTGTGTCGCCGTATGTCCGGTGGGCGCTCTTACCGAGGTTGACCACACCGGCGCTGTTCTCCGCGCTATCGTGGATCCTACCAAGAAGACGGTCGTTCAAGTGGCTCCCGCTGTGCGTGTGGCCATCGGTGAAGAGTTCGGCATGGAACCCGGTACTATCGCTACAGGCAAGCTGACCGCCGCTCTCAAGGCCCTCGGCTTCGACTATGTGTTCGATACTGACTGGTCCGCCGACTTGACGATTATGGAAGAAGGCACTGAGCTGATCAGCCGTCTGACCAAATATCTGGGCGGTGACAAAAGTGTTCCGCTTCCTATCCTCACCTCCTGCTGCCCTGCATGGGTGAACTTCTTCGAGCACCAATTCCCTGAAATGAGAGATCTTCCTTCCACGGCAAAATCTCCTCAACAGATGTTCGGTGCTATCGCCAAATCCTATTTTGCTGAAAAGATTAACTGCAAGCGAGAAGACATGATCAGCGTGTCTGTGATGCCTTGCTTGGCCAAGAAATACGAAGTTGGCCGTGATGAATTCAAGGTGAACGGCAATCCTGATGTCGATTACTCCATCTCCACCCGCGAGCTGGCACGTCTCATCAAGATGGCCAACATCGACTTCAAATCCCTTCCGGATGCCGAATTCGACAGCCCGCTCGGTGAGTCCACCGGTGCTGCTGTGATTTTCGGTACCACGGGTGGTGTGATTGAGGCTGCTGTGCGTACCGCTTACGAGGTCATCACCAAGAAACCGCTTCCGAAGATCGACTTCGAGGAGTTGCGTGGTTTGGAAGGTGTTCGTAGCGCCACCATCGATGTGGACGGCCTCAAGCTGAACATCGGTATCGCTCACGGTCTGAAGAATGCCCGCAAGCTGCTGGAAGACATCAAAGCCGGCAAGTGCCAGTTCCACGCCATCGAAATCATGGCTTGTCCTGGTGGTTGTATCGACGGCGCAGGCCAGCCACTGCACCACGGAAATGCCGACATCATCAAGGCTCGTTGGGAAGCCATCTACCGTGCCGATAGAGAGATGCCGATCCGTAAATCCCACGAAAACCCGTCCATCCAGGCCATCTACAAAGAGTATCTGGGTGAACCTTGCGGTCACAAGTCTCACGAACTGCTGCACACGCACTATTTCGACAGACAGACCACCGTGGAAGTGGATTTAAACAAATAATTAATCTGAAAAAAGCATAAACATGGATAATAAGAAGATTATAATCAAAATGAAACCTGAAGTCAGGGAAAAGGTTATTGAAATCTGCAATAACTTCGACAACAACCCTGGCGAACTCATCAATGTCTTACATCAAACGCAGGATTTCCTCGGCTATCTGCCGGCAGAGGTTCAGGAGTTGATTGCGGAGAGACTGCACATGCCGACCGCCAAGGTTTACGGTGTGGTTTCCTTCTACGCATTCTTCACCATGACCCCGAAGGGCAAATACCCTGTGTCCGTATGTATGGGTACCGCATGTTATGTGCGAGGTGGCGAGAAGATCCTGGACGCCTTCAAGAAAGAGTTGGGCGTGGAGGTTGGCCAAACCGATGCCAACGGCCTCTTCTCCCTCACCTCTTTGCGTTGCGTGGGTGCCTGCGGTCTGGCCCCTGTCGCCCTCGTTGACGGCAAGGTGTTCGGACGTCTGGCTCCTGCCATGGTCAAGGACATCGTGAAAGAATATCGCGAAATGGAGTAAATCTCAGCATATTCCGAAAGAAGAGGCGGTCGCAAGGCCGCCTCTTCTTTGTTTAGAATATCGTCTGTACAAATTCGGAGAAATAGACTCGCCAGTTGCGCCAGGTGTGGCCGCCAATAGTCGTGCGCGCAGAATATTTCACTCCTTCGCGCTTCAGCTTCCTGCAAAAGGCAGTCATCTGCGGATGTAAAATATCACCAGAGCCACCACTAATCCAATATTCGGAATAATGGCTCACTGGAAGCTGCTGCTTCCCTATCACCGGCGAAAACAGCCCCACCGCGGAAAAAGTGCTATCGCACATATTGGCCAAATTGGCCGATTGCTTGGCACCAGCCGAAAGCCCAGCCACGGCACGGCTTCCTTTATAATCGGCAAAACGGTATTTTCCCTTTAAAAATGCTTCCAATTCGGGGAAACAACGTTCAAATTCCTGCTTCGACCATTTCGAAAAGTGAAGGACGTTTTTCAGCAGGCTCACAGTCTCGTCTTGCCCCACAAAACACTCGGGATTGGCATCGGGCATCACCAGAATCATGGGCTTCGCCTTTTGCTGCAGAATGAGATTCTCCAAAATCTGCGCCGCCTGGCCACGGTCCATCCACGCCGTCTCGTTGCCGTTCAATCCGTGCAACAAATACAGCACAGGATAACTATCCGAACCTTCCGCATATTGCGGTGGCGTATAAACCAGAATCCTCCGGCTTTTGCCTTCTGACTTTCTATGCAAGACAAGCGTATCCAATTTCCCCTGCATGACATCAGTGACATACAAGTCCGCCTGCGGGGTTCCACGTACAACGAAAAAGCTCCTTTTTTGACTATATACACGCACGGAATCCGGATTGGCAGGGTCAAGCAACCATCCATTATCTGTGATAAACTGATAGGTATAAACCTCCGGCGTCAATGGCGGTGTGGTATAGGACCAAACACCTGCACTGTCCTTCAGCATCTTGATTTTATGTGCCCCTTCTGTCTTAACGATTGTCTTTTGATGACGCAAATCGCAATCACATAATAACTTAACCTTTTTGGCTGTTGAATCTACATAGCGGAAAGTCACGGAACCATCCTGATTGATGCGCGAAATCCCGAATCCGGAAACTTGAGCGGAGAGCGGGAGGCAACCGTAATACAACAGGACGAAAAACAGTGTTTTATACAAGAAATTCCATATTCGTTCCATAACCTGATTTTATTTCGTTCCAGTAGATGTACAGAGTGACAATTACATTAACCATGCATTAACGACACCCCGCCAATATTATTGTTTGGGTGGTCGGCGCAATTATACTGTACTCACCCTGCATCAATGATTCTCCACCACCTCTGGCAACGGTATGAAACGCACCCTATAAACATTCTCCCCGTCATCGTGTGTCACCGTGATGCGCGCAGTGCGATTGTTCTCGGGCGTGGCCTGCTCTACATTCACCGTAGCGTTGGGAGACTGTGCAGTGCCCGTAATGACAGGCATGATGTCCGGCACTGTTCTCCTTGTCGGTATAGTTGTGATTGGCCTCACTTTTGGTGTCCGGTGTAGCGAACTGCATCTGTCCAGTAGTCATCACCCCGTTCACCAAGGCCACACCCCCGATGAAGGCAGAATAGATCTCGCAACCGTAACCGCTATGTCCCGCCACACGGTTGCTGTGGTTCTTCAACATACAGGGACAGCCCCATGCATAGATGCCTTTGAGCTGGCAGTCGGCCTCGTTGAACGAATGCCAGTATTTGGGCAAAGCATTGCCGGTTGCCGTCGAGGTCCACTGTTCGAAATCGGCGTTTGGAAGTTGTGTCTGGACGGAAAGCATCATCGCCGTGCATATTAAACTGATGGTTAAAATATTATTTCTGGACATAACTTTTAGATTTTAAGGTTTACGATTTGAGATTTGAGACCATAGACTAAAGACCTTTTATGTCAGGTCCAATGGCCTAGTTACGCATACATCAGTTCAGCGGGTTCTTCAGCGACTGACCGAGTTCCACATAGTCCTCGTATTTAGGACCTTTCCCGGCAAAAATGAGCTGGATTTTGTCTGCATATTTGGAGTGTTTCACGGCGTTGATGATAACATCCTGGCGCTTCTCCACGGAGAGCCGACCCACCATCATGATCAGGATTTTGCCTTCAAACTCCTGCGACTTCGGGCATTTCATCGTCTTTCTGACCATATAACAATCTTGCAACCCGAAATGCAACCTATAGAAATGATTTTTTTGGAATCTGTCAAAAAGTGAACTACACACTCTTTCTGAACAACGCAGGCCCGACTCCCTCATGCCGGCGGAAGAAGGTGCCAAAATGAGACTGGTTCTTGAAGCCAAGCCTGTCCGCTATCTGCTGGACAGTGAGGCGGGTGGTGGTGAGAAGCGTCTTCGCCTGCAAAAGAATGTGCTCATCGAGCCACGCGCCAACAGGTTTGCCAGTCGTTTTCCTGATGACATTCGCCAAGTACTTAGGCGTCACACACAATTGCTCGGCATACCACGCAATATTCTTGTGCTGGATGCAATTCTGTTCCACAAGACTGTAAAAATCCGCCGTCAACTGCTCGGCACGTGAACAGGTCGCCTGCCGTTCATATATTTCAGAAAAAATGCCTTGCATATAACGAAACAATGAGCTGGTAAGTTTGAGGGCGCAATCGCGTGTGTTGGGATTGCTGCCCTGCTGTCTCAACACACCCTGCATAAGACGGAAATACTGAACGGTGGTCTGCAATTGTTCCTCTGCCAATTCATTACAAGGATAAGCGCGGGCAGCCTGCTTGGCACGATAGGAGTAATCATTCATCTGCAAGTCTTCGGCGAATTTGGCATTATGCGCCAATATCAACGCCTCGCAGTTATCGGATACCGTATCTACATGCAACACAAAATCCGGCAACAAGGTGATGACACAAGGAGCTTTGGCCTGCAAGTGATGAAGGTTGATACTACATTGCATTTCTCCTTCAACAAGTACCATAATGGAATAATAATCAATTCGGAAATACTCAGGTAGCACATTGCGATCAGGACGGTATTCCACGAGTCGGAAATAGTCCTCTTCTATCGTCAATAAAGAATCCACCTCAACGGTGAAGAAAATAGGCAATTGGTTATGATGGGGCAGAGACTTCTTTTTCATACAGGTGTGATTCAGACCACAAAAATAGCATTTTTTATATAAATCAATAAAAAAAAAGTGTAAAATAGAACAATATTTGCGACAGATGGGATTTGTGAGGGACTGGAATAATCCGTATTTTTGCACCTTCATTAATAAAAATATGTTTAATATGAAAAGAATCTTTACATTTTCTCTGCTGACACTGATGGCTTTCTGCGCCGTGGCGCAAAACATCACCCTCACCTTCACCGGGCGTGATGACAACAGCCGTTATATGCAATTGAACCGCGTGGTCGTCATCAACCATACCCAAGGATGGCAGAAGACCATCCTCTGGCCCGACACCACCATGACCATGCAAAAGAATATTGGAGTCGCCCCCACAGGGAAGGATGATTATTCGCCCTTGCAATTGTCACAAAACAACCCTAACCCGTTCAACGGCACTACCGATGTGATGTTGACAACAGCCAATGAAGGCACGTTGACGATGGAAATCACCGACATGAACAGACGCGTGATTGCAAAGACGCACGACCGTGTGTCCCAACCTGCCGGCACGCATCATGTTCGCGTCACCCTGTCCTCCATGGGCACCTACGTTTTGACCGCACATCAAAACGGAAACACCACATCCATCAAAATGTTGTGTAACGAGGGTGGCGGAAAAAACCGCATCGATTTTTTGGGCACCGTCGAAATGCACGACCGTGCGTATCAACAACCCCAACCCAACGTCCCCAACCCTGGCGACATTATGGAATACGTGGGTTACGCCACCGTCAACAACACGGAAGTGGAGAGCCAGCACATCGTCAAGATGCAGAACGATTCACAAATCCTCACCTTGCTGTTTGATGGAACGCGTGAACGCAAAGCCAAGGCTCCGACAAAGAACGAGTCCGACGACTTCCGCGTAGCCCTCTCATTGAGTCCCTTCTCGTTGAACCAGTTCCAAAAGGGATATTCTTTTGTGGTCGGAGACAAGACAGCAGCAACACCTGAAGAGTTGCAGACAATTTACCGCGAGCTCGGTTCCACGGAGATGTATGTCCGCGTGGCCACCAAGCGCCATGTCACCGCGGAAGACCTTGTGGACGGCGTTCCCGATGAGAATGCCAACGTACACACCTTTGACCAAGCCATCCGTCTGTGCCAGATCGCGGCTGCTTTGGACATGCCCATCAACCCGGAAATCATGTGCGCCTACACTTACATGGACATGGACAAGCAGCAGGCGCCGCGCTTTGACGAGTATCCGGAATTCAATTACCTGATGAATGGAAAAGCTTGGGAGGAATTGACCCTCGATGAAATCTGCGTGGTACTGGAAGCATACGGCGAATTTGTGGCCGAGGCCATTCTCAACACAGGTTGCACCGTGGAGAACTGGAATCTCGGCAACGAGGCCAATTTCGGCTTCGCCGGCATCAGCATGGGACTGAAAACCGCTGTGGATCCCAAACTGGCAAAAGCTGGAACCCTCAAGAAATACACGGCACCTGTGTTTGCACGCGGTTGGCTGAAGAAACATGTATGGAAACACGATGCTCAAGCTTACGCTGCGGTGAAAAGGGGTATTCTGAACGCTTACGCAAAACTGGGCAAAGATGCTTCCAATGTCAAATTCTCAACACACATCGCCACCGTGGTCTTCCCGGCAAGTTGCAGCGTAGCCTTCTTCAAATACATGAAACAGAATGGTTATGAGATGGAAACCGCCGGTATCAGCTACTATCCCAGTGCCCCGTCCATGTCGTTGAACAAGAAGGGGCTTTTGAAAAACACGGTCAAGAAAATCAACAAAAAATGCGGGCTTAACGTGTTCATTGGCGAGTTTTCCTATCCGTCGGGCAAGATGGACGGACCTTTTGCCGGATGGAACAAGAAGGTAAAGGGCTACAAACACGACCAGAAGGGTCAGGCCAACATCTACGCCGACGTAGTGAAATGGGGCAAGGCCAACGGCATGGCGGGCATCCGCTACTGGGCTCCTGACTACGAGGGCTGGTATGCCATGTCGATGTTCGAATTCACGAACCAAAAAGGCACGGCCAAAACCATCCTGACGACACACAAGGAGATACTGGAGAAATAAAATCAAGTTTCCTTGGATATTCATTAGGCTTGGGGAAGAAACAACATTTTTTCTTACCTTTGCGGCCAGTTTAGAATCAAAAAACGCAAAGAATGAAAAAGTATCTTCTCCAAGCCTTTTGTATCTTCTGTCTGGCCCTCATCACCTTCTCCTGCCAACAGAAGAAGACCTTCACCGAAAATCCCGACATGGAGTACCGCACATTAGGCAGCACTGGCCTGCGCGTAGGCGTGATAGGCCTCGGCTGCGGCGGCTTTGACGAAATCGACTCCGCCACCTCGCGCGAGCTGGTGACCTACGCCCTCGACCACGGCATGAACTACATGGACATCTACGACGCCAACCCCAAGGTGCGCAGCAACATCGGCTATGGCCTCGGTGACCGCCGCGAGGAGATGATCATCCAAGGACACATCGGCTGCTGGTGGAACGGCAAGAGCCACGAGCGCACCCGCGATGTGGCAAAATGCAAAAAAGGCTTTGAAGACCTTCTCACCCGCCTGAACACCGACTACATAGACATAGGTATGATGCACATCTTTGACAAGATGGAAGATTGGGAGAGTGTACAAGGCAGTGATTATCTGCAATATGTCAAGGATTTGAAAGCACAGGGCAAGATCAAGCACATCGGTGTAAGCAGTCATAATGCCGAAGTGGCCCTCGCCATCGCCAAGAGCGGGCTGGTTGAGGTCATCATGTTCAGCCTCAACCCTGCCTTCGACCGTGTGGTGTCGGGCAAGAATCCGTGGGATCCTTCCACATTCGATGAGATGCTGCCGGGCATCGACCCCGTGCGCGTGGAGTTGTACGACTACTGCGCCCAGCACAACATCGCCATCACGGTGATGAAGACCTTCGGTGGCGGCGACCGACTGTTAGATGCCGAGAAATCGCCTTTAAAGACGGCCCTTACCCGCGAACAGTGCTGCGCCTACGTGCTGGCCAAACCGTGCGTAGCTTCTGTTTTGTGCACCATCGACAATGCCAGCAAAGTGGACGAATACTTGCACTACAACAAAGCCACCGACGAGGAGAAGGACTACAACGCCGCCCTCAGCAAACCCACAGCACAAGCAGCACCTGGCAAGGGCAGCTGCACCTACTGCTCGCACTGCGACCCCTGTCCCGTGGGCATCGACATCGCCAAGGTGAACAAGATGCTGGACAAGGCCAACTTGGCGGGCGAAGTGAATGCAGAATTAGCCGCCGAATACAAGCTGCTGGCGCATCACGCCAGCGACTGCGTGCAGTGCGGCGCGTGCGAGGAGCGCTGCCCCTTCGACGTGCCCGTCCGTGAGCGGATGAAAGAGGCCGCAAGAGTGTTCGGGTATTAAAGTATCTCGTCATTACTCCCTCCACAAAGCATTCTTCCCTGCTGAATTTAAGAATTTCATGTACTTTTGCCACTTAACCTTTTAACTCCTCCCATGGGCATCATCGTTCGACAAAGCATCAAAGGAACCATCGCCACGTACATCGGGGTGATTATCGGTTTTGTGACGACCTTCTTTATTATCACGTCGTACCTGACGACGGAGGAGGTCGGCCTCACGCGTGTGCTGGTGGATGCCGCCACGCTCTTCAGCTCGTTGGCATTGATGGGTACAAGTTCGTCAACTTTCCGTTTTTATCCACATTTCAAGGACGGCAGTCGCAATCAGCAGGGGCTCTATTTCTGGACATTGATTATTCCTTTTGTCGGATTTTTCCTGTTCCTGGTTTGCTTTTTCGCCTTCAAAGGGTTGATAGTGCGTGTATTTGAAGACAAATCGCCCTTGTTCGTCAACTACATCTACTACACCCTCCCGATGGCCTTTTTCATGTTGTACATGTATGTCTTCGAGGCTAACGCAACAATTTTGGAGAGGGTGGCCATCCCGAGATTGATACGTGAGGTGTTCATCCGGGTTGGACTATTAGTCGGATATTTGTTGTTCGGATTGTGGCATGTAATAAATCTGGACGGACTGGTGATTGTTTTTTGTGTGACGTACGGATTGGGAGCATTACTGAATCTCTGTTATCTGCTTTTCTCACAAAAAATCTCCTTCAAGCCCAACTTCAAAAACATCACCCCGGAATTGCGGCGTGATTTTCTGTTATACACGCTGTTTTTGATTACAGCAGCCTTGGTGGGCAGTGTGATGCCTACATTGAGCAGCTTTTTCATCAGTGCCAAGATGGGGTTGATGTTCACGGGCGTCTATGCTATTGCCAACTACATAGCCACAATGGTGGAGATTCCCGCGCGGTCGTTGAATGCGATTGTACAGCCGCGCATCGCCGTGGCACTCCGGGCCACACCGCCTGATTTGGCGACCGCCAACAGCTTGTTCCAGCAGGTATCTATCAACCTGCTTCTCGCTGGCATGGCCATCTTGATTTTAATATGGATTAACCTAGACCTGTTTTTCGATATCTTGCCCAATGGCGAACAGTATGCTGCCGGAAAGTGGGTGGTATTGATATTGGGAATATCCAAGTTGATAAGTTCCACCCTGAACATAGGGGGCTCTTCTCTCAGCTATACTCGCTGGTACTACACCTCCCTGTTTTTCACAATCATACTGCTGATCTCGTCTATTTGCTTGAACAACTACTTGATTCCGATTTGTGGTATTGAGGGTGGAGCGTTGGCCACATTGGGGTCAAACGCTATCTATTTGGTCATATTATTGCTGTACATCAAATGGCGGGTGGGCACCTACCCGTTCAGTTGGAAGCAGCTCTTAGTACTGGCTATCGGTCTGTTGATGCTGGGCCTGAACTATCTGATAGTAGCATTCGTGGGCAAATATGCACAGGAACCTTCGATGGCGTTCAGGATCGTGGAGGCGCTGATACGCACAAGCATCGTAGCACTAGTCGGCCTGCTGGTAATGTATTACGGGAAGGTCTCTCCTTACTTGAACGACCTGATCCAAAAGGTGCTGAGAATGGGGAAGAAGGGGTGAATCTTCGCTAAAGTCTGGAGCCGAACATTGCGGTCTCCACGAGCTCGCAAATAATGTGTCCTATCATAATGTGGCTTTCCTGGATACGTGGCGTATCCTTGGAGGCCACATTCAGCAATATGTCTGCATAGTCTTTCATAGCACCACCGGTATCGCCGGTCATGGCGATGATTTTGACATTCATCTCCTTGGCCACCTCAAAGGCCTTGAGAATGTTTTGGGAGTTGCCTGAGGTGGAGATACCCACAATGATATCGCCCTCCTTGGCGGTGCCGCGCAAGAGGCGCGCGAAGATGAGGTCGTAGCCGTAGTCGTTGCCCACGGCGGTGAGATAGGAGGTGTTGCAGTGGAGGGCTTCGGCGTTGAGGGGCGGGCGGTCGAAGTAGAAGCGTCCGGAGAGTTCTGCGGCGAGGTGCTGTGCGTCGGCGGCGCTGCCTCCGTTGCCGCAGAAATGGATTTTGCCGCCGCCGCGCAGCGACTCGGTGATGATTTGCGCTGCACGCTCAATGCGGCTCAGAAAATCATTATCGTCCAACATCGCCTGCTTCACGGCGATGGACTGCTGGATGGATTGGGTGATGCGGGGATTATTGTTCATAGCGCAAAGATACAAAAATTCCAGATTCAGATTCGTATAAAATTTGTATTTTTGCAAACTATAAATAAATAGGAAATGGCTGTTGAAAAAGAAATCCGCTTGTCCATCATCGTTCCCGTTTACAACCGGCCCGACGAGGTGACCGAACTGCTGGAGAGTCTGGCGAATCAGACCGACAAGGACTTTGAGGTGCTGATCATGGAAGGCGACTCCCCGAACCGCTGCGACCAGGTCTGCGCACGCTATGCCGACCGCGTCAATGTGCATCATCATTTCTACCCCAAGTACAGCCGAAGCCAACGCCGGAACAAAGGCATGGACCTGGCCACCGGCAACTATTACCTCTTTTTCGACTCCGACTGCATCATCCCTCCAACATATATCGCCATTGTGCGGGAGAAGTTGCAGAACGACTATGTGGATTGCTACGGCGGACCGGACAGCGCCGATCAGGATTTTTCGGATGTCCAGCTCGCCATCAACTACTCCATGACCTCCATGATGACCACCGGCGGCATCCGCGGCGGCACCAAAAAAGTTGACAAGTTCCTGCCCCGCACCTTCAATATGGGATTTTCCAAGGAGGTTTATGACAAAGTGGACGGATTCCAGGACATTATCGGGGAAGACATTGACCAGAGCCTCCGTATTCGCGAAGCGGGATTCACCACCCGGCTCATCAAGGAGGCCTCCCTCTTCCACAAGCGCAAAATCGACCTGAAAAAATTCTACAAACAGGTGAACACCTTCGGGAAAGCCCGGATTCTGCTTACCACTCTGCACCCCGGCTCGTTCAAACTGGTCTATCTGCTGCCTACCTGCTTCTTCCTCGGCAACGTGTTCCTCGTACTGATGGCTCTCATCGCCCTGATCGCCCGTTGTTGCGGCGACAGCACCTTCGGCCAGTGGTGGTGGATCTGGCTGCTGCCAATCGCCCTCTACATCTTGGCCATCTTCTGCGAATCCCTGATCAAGAACAAGAAAATCAAGGTTGCGCTTCTCTCCATACTTACCAGTTATATCCAACTGTGCGGCTATGGCATCGGGTTCCTGGACGAATTCTTTACGAGACGCGCCTCCAAAAAATCACAAGAAACCATTTATTTACAACAATAATCGTCAATATGAAAGTAGTTTTGTTAGCGGGAGGTTTTGGCACCCGACTCAGTGAAGCCACCAATCTGATTCCGAAACCGATGGTTGAAATCGGGGGAAAACCCATCCTGTGGCATATCATGAAATACTATAACCAATTCGGTTTCAATGAGTTTATAATCTGCTGCGGCTACAAGCAATATGTCATCAAAGAGTATTTTGCTCATTATTTCATGCACAATTGCGACATCACGGTGGATCTCTCCGACAACAGTCTGGAGGTGCTTGACAACCACTCTGAAAACTGGAAGGTAACGATGGTCGATACGGGCCTGAACACCATGACCGGCGGCCGCATCAACCGCGTGAAGAAGTACGTCGGCAACGAGCCCTTCCTGCTCAACTACGGCGACGGTCTCTCCGATGTGAACATCCTGGACACCATCGAGGCGCACAAGAAATCGGCCAAGGTGCTCTCCATGATGGCCTACCAGCCGAGCGGCAAACTGGGCGTCTTGGAGATTGACGATAACGACAATTCCGTGCTTTCCTTCAAGGAGAAACCCGACCAGGGCGGTTCCTGGATCAACGCGGGCTTCTTCGTATGCGAACCGGAACTCTTTGACTATCTGGGTGATGACACTGAGATGTTCGAACGCCAGCCCATGGAGCGAATCATGGCGGCCAAACAGCTGCACGCCTACAAGCACACCGGATTCTGGAAGGCTATGGACACGCTGAACGACAACAAGGAGTTCAACAAGTTGTGGGATGCAGGAAATGCTCCCTGGAAAAACTGGTAATCAAGACATTATGACAGACATCTTTCAACAGTTTTATAAAGGCAAAACGGTTTTGGTGACCGGCCATACCGGCTTCAAAGGCTCCTGGCTCGCCATCTGGCTGCACGAAATGGGGGCCAAAGTCGTCGGATTGGCACAAGATCCCGCCACCGACAAGGACAATTTCGTTCTGGCAGGCCTTGCCGACAAAATCACCGACATTCGCGGAGACATCCGCGATGCGGAAACGGTCAACGCCGTTTTTGAGCAGTACCAACCGGAAATCGTTTTCCACTTGGCGGCGCAACCCATTGTGCGGTTGTCGTACGAGCAGCCGGTGGAGACCTACCAGACCAACGTGATGGGCAGCATCCACGTGATGGAGGCTTTCCGCAGATGCTCGTCCGCCAAAGTCGCGGTGATGATCACCACGGACAAATGCTACGAAAACCGCGAGCAAATCTGGGGTTACCGTGAAAACGAGCCCATGGGCGGCTACGATCCGTACTCCTCCTCCAAGGGTGCGGCGGAGATTGCCATCTCCTCGTGGCGCCGCTCGTTCATGCACCCCGACAAGTACGAACAACATCATAAGTCCATCGCCAGCGTGCGTGCCGGCAACGTCATCGGCGGCGGCGACTGGGCCAAGGACCGCATCATCCCCGATTGCATCCGCGCATTGGAGACAGGTACGCCCATCGCCATCCGCAACCGCACTGCCGTTCGTCCGTGGCAGCATGTCCTTGAACCGCTGAGCGGCTATCTGCTGTTGGCGCAGAAGATGTGGGAGGATCCCACTCGCTATTGCGAAGGCTGGAACTTCGGTCCGAACGCCGAATCCATCGCCACCGTGTGGGACATCGCCTCGCTGCTGATCCGACACTACGGCAGCGGCTCTTTGCAGGATGCCTCCGACCCGAACGCGGTGCACGAGGCCAACCTGCTGATGCTGGATATCAGCAAAGCCCGCTTCCAGTTGGGCTGGAACCCGCGGCTCAACCTCGACCAAACAGCCGAACTCACCGCCGACTGGTATATGCGCTATCAGCATGAAGATGTTTATTCGTTGTGTGTCAAACAAATAGAACAATATCTGCAATAATGGAATTTTCAAAAACCAATATAGAGGGGCTCTATCTTATTCGTCTCAAGCCCTTTAACGATCTTCGCGGCCAACTGTACAAACCCTTCAACGCCTACACCTTCGCGGCCAATGCGCCCGCTGAAATCAATACGGACATCAAGGAAGTGTGGTTCACCAAGTCCAAGCTCAACGTCATCCGCGCCATGCACCTGCAGGTGGGCGAACTGGCGTGCGAGAAAATCGTCTCCATCATCCGAGGCAAGGTCCACGATGTCATCCTCGACATTCGGGAAGACTCCCCCACATACGGGCAGGTGTTCGATGTGGTGATGGACGAGCAAGATCCTGTGGCTCTGTATATTCCAATTGGCTGTGCGCACGGTTATCGCGTGCTGCAAGACGAGTCCATCGTGATGTACATGTCCACGCAGGACCACTCCGGCAAAGACGATGTGGGCATCAAATACGACTCTTTCGGGTTCGATTGGGGCATTGAAGACCCGATTTTGTCGGAAAAGGACAAGAATCTGCCCCCATTCGGCGAATACAAATACAAACGGTAGAGACTTGGCATGCCGCGTCTCATCATGTGCCGCCTTTTATCAATAATTCAATGACAATGAGAATAGTAATCACAGGTGCTACGGGCTTTATCGGACAGAATTTCATCCCGATGTTAGTGGAAAACGAATCTTCGGTGGAAATCATGACCCTCAACCGTTCGGTGGAGAAGGCGGAAAAGCTGTTTCCCCAGAAACAATGCCGGCACATATCGGTAGAGGAGATGGCACAAATCGTGGATTTCAAGCCGGACATGGTGTTCCATTTGGCCACGCTTTCCACCAGTCGCAACGATTGGGACATCATTGAGCCGATGATGTCCGCCAACCTCACCTTTGGGGTACAGTTGCTGCATTATGTCTCGCAATGCCCTGATTTGAAATTGTTTGTCAACATCGGCACCTTTGCGCAATACCGTTTGGGCACGCAACAGATCTGTGACGCCTACCTCTATTCCGCCACCAAGACGGCCTTTAGGCAGTTTGTCGAGTACTATTCCCAGCTTTACAGCTTCAAATACGTGCAGTTAGTGCCATACACCATCTATGGCGGCAAAGACACAGCCAAGAAGCTGATCGACTACATCATCGAGGCCACCACCTCCGATACACCTGTAGATATGACCTTGGGCGAACAGGTTTTGGACTTCACCCATGTGGAGGATGTCGCCGGCTTCTTCCTGCATCTGATCCGCAATCTGGACCTTTTCGCAGGCATCCGCAACGGCGAGGAGTTTCACATCGGCACAGGCCGGGGCACCTCCCCGCGCGAGCTGGCCGCCATTGTGGAACGCGAGTTCGGCAAAAAGTGCAACATCAACTGGGGCGGCCGTCCCTACCGCCCGATGGACACCATGTACGCCGTCGCCCCGATCGCCAAGAACCTGGAGTTGTTGAAGTGGCGTGCGAAGGTAAGTGTTGAAGAGGGAGTGAGAAGGATGAAGGAGCGGACGAATACCCTTTGATTATTCACTCCGAACAAACCATTGTCGCCGTTGGTTAATGATGCGCCAATAACCGCGCTTCATCTTATCATTTAAAAAGCTACTGGCAATCAAATCGTTAACCATTAATGGAAACTTCATAAAAAGATTCAACACCCGTTCGACTCTTTTTGCAGGCAGTCCGATGCGCTGAGCGAATCGTTCGAAATCAGTCCGGCACAAATGCCCTGTTCGAAGCAGGGCATCGCTTGGCTCTAGATTAGGGGCAAGACCACCTTTCAATCCCAAATCATCGCCTTCAAGATGGAGGCGGGTGTTCAGCAGATCGTATGCGGGTGCAAGCGCATACTCGCCATTGCGATTAATGAGCGAGAAATTCTTCAGATGCGCATCCTCGTTTGCATATAGGTAGTTGAATAAAACGAGTTTGAAGAACCGTTCCGTTTCCACCATCCATGCCGGTACAACTGTTCGAATAGCATCGGCAATCATGGCGTAATGGCCATCATATTTGAAATTGCTGCCGAAACCTTGCTCGGTTTTGCCAAGCACCGATGCGAAATCTTCCATCGAATACTTCGTCAAGTCGGGTTTCACATCAAACCTTCGGGTGATATACACAGGTTGCCCTTTCGCACTGAAACACAAAGCATTCGCTGCCGTCTCAATGCCATAAACCTGTGAGGCTATCTGCATGGTTAGATGTTCATTGGCAGGAATCTGTTTGCGGGTTTGGATATTAATCAGCGGAGCAGGTTTCAGGATAAAAGTCCCTTGTTCACCTGGGTTCGAAAGACGGATATGACCACGCTCCACCACGGCCGAATATTTCTCTTGTGCACCGGAGATTGAAAGATTACTTTGGTTCTCTTGCAAATCAGAATTGGCATGAATGCCATCAAAGTCAAAATCCAAAAATGGGGACACTTTCTCGCCATTAAAGAGCATCTTCAATGTTAGTGGCGAATAGGTATTGTATCCAGGCTGCAAAGTAGCTGGACATACGCTGATAGTTCTCATTTTCCCTCCTTTCTCAATGTCACATTGCCAATACAGTCCTTTCCGCAAATCATCTCCAACATCCCGAAAAAGTCATTGTCGTCCACTTTGAAATATGCACACATAGCCCTACGGTTGGAGCCTTCGGGCAGCAGGTTGGTGAAAAACGGAAAGATGCGGCTGGAACGATAAGGCTCCTCCCTTTTGGGCATTGACAATGCAATGGCTGGCGTTTCTGAATCTGCCAAATATTGGGCATTATAGGCGAATTCGTAATCGTTTCGATCCCGTTCCGTCAGTCGGCCTGCGAGCCTATCGTCCAAATAAACATCCACCGTTCTCATTTCGCGTCAAAATTATCGTTCAAATATCCCGTCTCTTTGGTCTGGATGATCATCTCCAACCCCAAGACTGTCATAATCTTCTGCATGGTATGCAGCGAAGGATTCCCTTTCCCGCGCTCAATGTCCTTAACGGTGGCAATGCCCACCTCAGCGAACTCTGCCAGGTCTTGTTGCGACAGTCCCAACCGCGCTCTCCTCTCCTTTATGATTGCTGCAATATCCATTTTTAAAAGTATGTTTTATTGTACTTCGGCGGCAAAAATACACATTTTTCGGTTATCCGCCGCTAAAAAGTATAAAATATCATACTTTACATGTAGAAAAACTTCTCATTCGCAACGACCGTTATTTTTCGTACTTTTGCAGCCTTTAATTTATCAAAAATAATACAGGATCCTGAATCGTGTATGAATGATTCAGGTATATGATTTTGCAATCACTCAAATAATGGATATGAAAAAGAAAAACATTTGGATTCACCTGATGATGGTGGTCGCCATGTTCGTAATGGCATCTGTATATCTTATGCCTGTGTATGAAGGCAAGACGCTGATTCAAGGTGACCAGCAGAAATCTTCGGCGGCAAGTTATAAACTGCGAATGGAAGCAGAGAGGACAGGCCATCTTCCAAAATGGGAGGAGGCCATGTTCAGCGGCATGCCTTCTTACCAGATATGGAGTCAAGGTCAGAAGTCTCTGTTTCAACATTTAAATAGAGTTCTTTTGATGCTGGACACCGGTTTATCCAGTACAGTAGTCATTATCTTTCTTTACCTCCTGGGCTTCTATATCGCCATGGTACTGCTGGGGTTCTCCCCATGGCTGGCGATATTGGGGGCGGTCGGCTTCGGATTGGGGAGTTATAATATTATCATTATAGAAGCCGGCCATGCCACGAAAGCATGGTGCATGGCCATGATGGCGCCGATCTTAGCCGGTATGCTCATGACCATGAAGGCCGCTATCAACAAGGACATGGACAAAAAGACGCGTAACCGGCAGGTGCTGTGGGGAACTATTCTCTTCGCTGTTTCTCTCATCTTGCAGATTTCGTTCAACCATATCCAAATCACCTTCTATACTGCTATCGGCTGCTTGGCGATTGGGCTCGTCTATCTGGTCTATGCCATCGTAAACAAGCGTATCCTTTCCTTTGCGGCCACATCAGGTATTTTGCTGTTGTGTGTGGGGCTGGCCATTGGCTGCAACGCGCGACATCTGTTTGTCAACCAGGAGTATGCCAAATATACGATGCGTGGCGGCAGCGAAATCACGGTGACACCCGACGACCTTTACCACGAGCAGAGTAATACTGCCGCTCAAAATACCGCTACAGGTCTTGATATCGACTATGCGTACGCATGGAGTTATGGTGTCGGCGAAACCTACACCCTACTGGTTCCCGGTGCAATGGGTGGCGGCAGCGGAGAACGAATGAGCAAGGAGAGCGCTTTCTACAAGGCTTTCCGTAGCGAGCAGGCTCCGCTCTACTGGGGCGACCAACCGTTTACCAGCGGCCCCGTTTATTTCGGAGCCGTAATACTGCTTTTCTTCTTGATAGGCATGATTGTCACCCGCGGGCCCGAACGTTGGTGGGTGCTGGTGGCCACGATAATAGGCATTCTGTTGGCGTGGGGGAAAAACTTCCTGCCCTTCAATGAATGGGTCTTCTACCACATCCCATATTACAACAAATTCAGGACTCCGAGCATGGCGTTGGTGCTGTCCAACGTGTGCGTGGCGATCATGGCCGTGTTCGGCTTGAAGGCAGTGCTCGACAAGGAACGTGACCGCCGTCGTGTCAACCTCGGCATCTACATCGGAACCGGCGTCCTGAGTGCCCTCATCCTTGTGGTGCTTATCCTCAGCGGTTCTTTCAGCTACAGCGGTTTGAGCGACACCCAGATGGCTGCCCAGTATGGCAACCAATGGGATATGATCAAGGGCGTGCTGGTAAGCGATCGTATGGCCTTGCTGCGCAGCGACTCGTGGCGCAGCCTTATCCTCATCCTCCTCGCCGCTGTCGTTATTTGGCTCTACAACAACGAAAAACTGAAGAAGAGCGGCATCGTCATTGCTATTATAGGCGTGCTGGTACTCGTCGATTTGTGGAGTTTGGACCGTCGTTACCTTAACGAGGACAATTTCGTAAAATCGCGCAAATTGGAACTCCGTCCCGACCAGTGGGACACAGATATTGACGAGTTGGCAGCCCGCAACGGCGACCACGACTACCGCGTGTTCAATCTGGCCGTCAATACCTTCAACGACAGCAAACCTGCGGCTTTCCATAACCAGATCGGCGGTTACAGCGCTGCCAAACTGAGCCGTTACCAGAACCTTATCGACTTCTATCTCAGCCGTCATATCAAGCCTGAAGTGCTGGCCATGCTCAACACCCGCTATGTGGTGTTCCAGAACGGCCAGGTGCAACGACTACCCGACGACCAAGTGCTGGGCAACTGCTGGTTCGTACAAGAAATCAAGCCCGTGGGCAATCCCAACGAGGAAATCTTGGCCCTCAACGACATCAACCCCGCTGTCACAGCCGTTATCGACACGAGCAAGTATAGCATACAACGCTCTGCGTTCGGAACTGACACCACGGCCACGATAGCATTGGAGCCCCAGAAAGAGGAGAGTGCGGACTATCGCAAATATGTCTCGCACAGCAGCAGCGACCAGTTGGCTGTCTTCAGTGAAATCCACTATGCACCTGACTGGTTCGCCTATATCGACGGCAAGCCTGCCGAGTACCTCTGCGCTAACTTCGTGCTCCGCGCCATGTTTGTGCCCGCTGGCGATCACGTCATCGAGTTCAAGAACGAAGCGCCGCTCTTCAACCGTCTGGACAACATCGGCTTGATTGTCTCCATCATCACGTTGCTAGCAATGGCTGCAGCTATCGTACTTTGTTATCGTCCATCCCGAAGTTCCAAGACTGAATAGCTATGACCACTGTCGGACAATATGCCATTGTGGCACTGAAACTGATTGCTGCCTACTTCGTGACGCTTTTTTCTCCAAGCAAGCGGCGCAATCCCAACCTGATGCTTGTGTCGGAAAAAGGCTACGATGCCCGCGACAACGGCTACCATTTTTTCCTTCATGTGCTGCAATACCATCCTGAGATTGAAGCCTACTATGTCATTTCCGATGACTCTCCTGACCGTCCCCGGCTGGCGGAACATGAGAACAGATTGGTGCGTTACCTGTCGTTCAGACACTGTAAGCTCTTCTGCCAAGCCCATTGGTTGGTCGGCACACATTTCAGATCGGGACATACCCCAATGCCTTTCGAGGCTGCCAAATGGGTCAATCGTGTATTCCATATCTTCAAGCACAAAAAGGTGATCTTCCTTCAGCATGGAATCACCAAGAACTTCCAAAAACGTTTCGGGGTCAAGAATACTTTTTTCGATTTGATCATCTGTGGTGCTGCGCCCGAGGTCGATTACTTTGTGGAAGAATTCCAGTATCCCCGCAGTGTCGCACGTTACACTGGTTTTTGCCGGTATGATAAACTGATAGATTTTCAGGTGAAGCGTCAGCTGCTGGTGATGCCCACTTGGCGCAAATATATTAACCCGAACCAGATTGTCGATAGCCAATATTACAAGGCCTACGAAGCCCTTTTGACAGACCCTCGACTGGCTTCACTCCTCGAACAGCACGACATGGAGCTGATTTTCTATCCCCACCATTGTTTCCAACCGGTTGTCGATCGGTTCAAAAAAGGGGGAATCTCTCCACGTATCACCATAGCCGATGTGGCCCACTACGACGTGCAGCAGCTGCTTAAGGAGTCGGCCTTGTTGGTAACCGACTACTCCAGCGTGTTTTTCGATTTTACCTACATGAAGAAGCCGGTGTTGTTCTACCAATTCGACAAAGATATTTTCTTTAGCAAGCATGTCGGATCGGGTTATGTTGACGAGAGTGCATTCGGCCCAGTGGCCCTGGATGTCGATGGTTTGCTGTCATCATTGGAGGCCTGTCTGGAGAACGGCATGCATCTGGAGCCCGCATACGAGGCGACGGTTGACCGTTTCTTCCCCATGCGCGACACGCACAACTGCGAGCGTGTATTCGACGCCGTAATGGACTGCTAATGGTTATTTAATAAGTATGCCGTTAAAAAAGAGCATATATCTCTTCCATCGTTTTATCAATATTGAACATGGCAGATCGTTCAACAGATTTTTCATGGTAATAATTCAGCTGCTCCCGATTGTCCAACAATGCTTTAACCGCATTGTAAATGGAATCGTCATCATGTTCGGTTAGCACCCCGAAATTGCCATTATCCAGTATTTCGATAGTACCCGTGGTTCGCGTGGCACAAATAGGAATCCCTAAGCACATCGCTTCGCAGACTACCAAAGGGTAGCCTTCGACCAACGAGGTTAACAAAAACAGATCGAACTGCTTCATGTAAGGATACGAAGGCTTTTGAAAGCCTTTAAAAATCACGTAATCCTCCAAACCGAGTTGTTTCTGCAGCTGCATTAGTTCGTCTTTTATTGCACCTTCTCCAACCAACCAGAACTCGATATCATAGTTGTCATCCTTCAGTCGTTTTGCGACTCTCATCAATCTGTCCAATCTTTTCACTTCTACAAAACGCGCAACATTTCCAATGACAAATTTGTTCTTTTCAACAGGTTTGTTGTTAGCTGACCGAATGATGCTCTCTTTGGGAATCGGATTGTAAACAACAGTTTTGGGGACATTGATGTCGAACAGTTTGTCGAATTGGCTATAACTGTCATTAGAAACAAAGACGAGCTTGTCCATTTTGCAATAACAGGCCTTCTCCAGTTTATCGCCATGAATGGAAAGGTATTTGGTGCGATGATAGGAGAAAAGATCGCTATGAATCCAGCTAATATTCACTTTCGCCTGTTTTGTCAAGTATGAGTGGAACACAAGCGGGTAACCCTCCATAAATGAAATTATCGCATCGTAGTTATCCTTGATTCTATGCTGGACAATCAGTTTGTTTACAAAATGAATATTGAAGTATTTCAACAGCCCATACCCTAACATAAAGGAGATTCTGTTGAAAAGTGTTGTGATTTTGACATTTTTCGGGATGTCAGGCAGATAAACCCCCTTTTTTTTCACTAAGGCCAATTCAACATCATATTGGTTATAATCAAAATGTTGAAGGATATCAACCAACACCTTTTCCGCGCCACCGCCCGCCAGGTTGAACATTATAAAAAGTATCTTTTTTTTCATATCAATATTTTTTGGCGACCTCTTGGTAAGGCAATTTACTTAAGATAGGTTATCTCAGCATGATGGATTATCCGCTTGTCTTCCGGAGGGACTTGCATATAATCACCATATTCTTTAGTTAGCACTTTATCGGTATGGTTCGGTGCAGGAAATGAAACCCCTTCAAATTGAATCTCTCTTATTGGGAGATAGTCACTGTAAAACTTTTGCCTTGCAGGTGCTGTTTCCGGAACACCAAAATCTTCCATGATTTTTTCCTTGTCTCCCAACAATCCTTGCAAACAAATAATTTGTTTTGCAACCCAAACAAAGGGGTATAGCATATAGGCAACGAGAACTTTGAAATTAAATGGTTCGAAATGGTGAATTCTGTGGAAACACCTCACATAAAGAGGTTCAACCAAATTCAGATATCTGACGTCACCCTTGATTACAGGGAAGATATCAATCCAGAGACCCTGATATTTTCGTTTTTGCTGTAGTTGGTTCTTAGAGATTACAGTTACTTTCGAGTATTTGTCAATAACTTTAGTGAATGGCACATAGTGATACTTTTCTGTATTTGTATTTTGTATGGCAAACTGTTCCGGAAGTTCTTTAGGTGCAATGGCGAGAAAACGATTGTAATCATCCTTCATCATGGAAATATCCACGTCATCGTCCCATGGAATAAAACCACCATGACGAACAGCTCCTAAAAGAGTACCATAATCTAACCAATAGGGGATATTATGTTTTCGGCAAATTTTATCCACCGCAATTAATATATCCAACATTCTTAACTGGGCCTTGCGCAAATCGGTACCTTCGCCATTGTATTTTGAAAAATCTTCTTCCATAATAGTTTTCACTCTAAATATTTTCAATACTGTTATAGCAGAATGTCATTATTTTATATTTGGATTTATTATCCCTTCTATCAGCAAGTTCGCCACTTTTTCAGCATCAGTCAAATGGACTCGTTTGGGTATATCTACATTGAAACGGTCTTTCACTTTTGCTATAAGTTCATCAGTATATACAAGACATCCATCTACGACATTCTCAATCCCATCGCAGTATATTGAATTGCGGTTCACCTGTTTCATCTCTTCAAGAGAATAATCAGGAGCCATATAGCTCTTAACCTCATCACCCGTTCCATCAATAAAGAAAGGATAACCACCAATAAGGCCATCAACTCCAGGCGTGTGGATCTTTATGGCTTTCTTCTCGCGAATAGCAGACAGAATGCTATAGATGATGTCGAAGTTACTTGAAGCGTTCATCATATTACGTTTCTGGTCAGTAGGCATGGGGATACCGCAGGCCTTATAGACCTCATCATGATCAATATCCAGTTCTTTGCCCTGATACTTGATGCTCAGCAGGAGCTTGACTCCTTCAGTATGACCTTCTTTGCTGATCACCACATCATGGAAATGGCTTGCCACAAGCGTAATATCTATATCATTCAGGTTGTCAATGCCAAACTTCTCTGCCACACAGAATTTCATGCGGGGAATCAAGTGATTCAGGTTGCCACTGCCAAAATCAAAATAAGGCATACCGGCACTCTTCAGCCAGGGTATCACAGCATCGGAATATGATGTATTGATGCTGATAGCATTGCAATCAGCCTTTCCGTATGCCTCCATGATATTCTTGCCCAACAGCACGGACATGGGGCTCCAAATGCCGTATGCGTGAAGGTTGGACCAAGAAATGGTTCCATACTTCAAGCCTGCATAGAGACGGCTGCTGTTTACAATAAAGTCCGGTTGTATCTTCTTCAGTGCAGCCTCAATAGAAGCAACGTCCTTAAAGTCACAACCGCCTTCAATTACTATCTCACTACGCATCTGCCTGCGGATTGTAGCTGCGGTACGTATGATATTCACGTCCTGCTGCATCTTTTCAGCATTCCGCCCAACCACAACAAGTTTCAACCGAGGGTCTGCTAACGATACCAGATAGTCCAGCAGATAGCATCCCACACTACCCAAGCCAAAGATGGCAATGGTTATTTTTTCACCTCCGTCTGATTTCTTTTTAAGGAGGTTCAACTTCTCGTTTAACGTCTTCATTTGCTTAATGCTTTGATTGCCTCACGGTAGTCTGCCACGGTATTGCAGTTGAACCAGAGGTCGATTCTTACTATGTCTAATTGTGAACTCTTATATGCGCCAAAATACTTTTGTATTATTTCCAGATTGGTTCCCTTTTCCTGTTCAGGAGTCAAGTGCTGGCATATCTCCCTGACACTGCTTGGATTCATAAACTTCCACATTTGGCCGGAATTATAGATGGCCGTGAAAGGTTCGTGAATCTCCAAACAGGAGTGACTGGTGTCGTAGATGTAATGAGGAAAGTTGTTGGCATCAAAATAAAGCGCAACAGCCTTGTTGGAAAGAATGGGTTCATTATTCACAGAAATGACATCCTTCTTGGAATTCAATATTATCTGAATACTCTCTGTGTCAAAGAATAAATCCCCCTCAATGAAGGCGATCTCATCAGCTTGTTCAGAAACCACCTCAATCCCCTTGAGCAGACTGTAGCCTGAACCATAATCGTGATAGTGGTCGTTATAAACCAGTTTTATCTTATGGTTCACATCCTTCATCTCATTGCGGATGAACTGTTCCAAATCTTCATACTTGTAACCGCCAACCACAACAATCTCATCCACCAGGTCAAAGGCCTTGTGAACTTGCAGACTAATCAGAGAGTTGGCTGGAGTATCCTCATAATAAAGGCACTTCAATACATCCTCTTTCGTATCCTTGTTGAAGCGGCTGGACATGCCGGCCACTGTGATAATGAGACTCTTCATTATTTTTCAATTGATGCTACGCACATGTCCAGACCCTTATCAAGAGTAATGATCGGTGTCCAGTCGGTGCGGGTACGGATCTTTTCTGTATTCAAAATTCTACGTTCAGGGTCGGAGCTGCGATAGCCGTTGAAGATAATCTCCGGCTTGGGAAGTCCCATCTTCTCCGCAATCTTGTAGGTCAAATCAATGATGGTGATTTCTTCATCAGTAGCCACATTGTAAACAGTACCATCAAGAGCCTGGTCAGAATTGACCAAGGCCATCACTGAACGGCAGCTGTCGATGTTATGCAAGAAAGCACGACGGTTCTTCTTGGAGTTTTCCAGTAAGGTCACAGAACCCTTCTCAATCAGTTCATTAATGATATGCGGAATAATGTGCTTGGCAAAACGCTCGTGTTTGCTATATACGTTAGCAAAACGGATAGAACAGCCCTTGATCTTGCCTTTGTCCACAGCATCCTTCATAAAGAACTCTGTCATCAGCTTGCCACAGGCATAGCTGGTGCGCTGGCTGTGCTCAGCAGTTGACATCATCAGGTAGTCGCTCTCACGAACACCACCGTTCTCGTTCCACGACTGCATGGAATATACCTCACTGGTTGAGCAGTTGATGTAGGTGTCGGCCTTGACACGAATGGCCTGCTCCAAGAACGACTTCATGGAAATCACATTGGTTTCCCAAGTGTGTTCCACCTCATAGAAATGCTCTGTATGTACTACAGCGGCGCAATTGATGTAAACCGTCCTGTCGTATGCGCCCTTCTCGCGCAAGACCTGATCCTCGATGGCCTTCATCTGCTCTGCATTGTTGATGTCGTATTCATAGAACACGAATCCAGGATTGTCAAGGTACTCTTTTATGGTATCAATTGAACTTGCAAAGAAGTTGTCAAAGCCAATGATACGGCTGTTCTTCTCCGCCTCTAATATCTGTCTCACAAGCTCGCTGCCGGTCATTCCGGAAGCTCCGCTTAATACATATAAGCTTTTCATATTCCTAATGCTAATCTGTCTTTGTAAAACTTATCTACGCTATCAGAAAACAATTTCTGTTCTTCAAAAACATCATACCAAACCGACCGATGTTCGTAATTGCCACTCTTGGTATCCAAAACACCATACTGTGCGTAAGGATTGTGATTGCGAGGCTGCCCCACCGAACCTGGGTTGATGAAGATTGTCCGCTTATTATTTCGATATTCAGCATTATCTGAAGCAAAGAAATGCTCCACATAATGCGGCACGTGCGAGTGTCCGCTGATTACATAATCGTATTCTGCAAAACGCTCATCATCCATTTTATCAATGCCAAACTTACCCCAATAGGGATCGTCCAAATTGCCATGCATAAACAAGAACGATTTGCTATCGATTAAAGACTTTTGGCACCCACTATGCTCCATTTTCTTATCAAGATAGTTGCGAGACTCTTGTGTAAGAATGGAATTCGTATATTGAAGCACCGCACGGCCACGGTCGGTGGCGAACCTGTCAAGGCTTCCTCCGAATATGGAATATTCGTGGTTCCCCCACAGGTTCACCAGCAATGACTTATCCAACGCCCTCACCATATCGATGACCTCATTGGGCCTTGGACCGTAATTGACCAAATCCCCAAGAATTGCAACGGCATCAACCTGCCCTAAAGACTCAACGTCTTTGAGTACCGCTTTGAAAGCCGTCACGTTGGCATGAATGTCTGAAAGCAGGATTATTCTCATTTCTGTAGGAATTGCATCAAAGCATCTTTGTTCTGGATTGGAGTAGTGGTCGGACGACCCAAATCCTTGCGGTTGCCTTTCTTCACCTTAACCTCCAGGAGGATGGGACCTCCTACAGTTGAGAGTTTAGAGTTGAGTGTTGAGAGTTGTTTAACCAGCTCTTCCTTGTTATCAACACTGATGGCAGTCTTGTAGCCCACAGCCGAAGCAACAGCCGGCAAATCAATCTTCAAACCAACGGTAGGCTGTCCGCCAACGCTATCATGAGCGCCATTGTTGAACACAACATGAACATAGTTCTTCGGAGCCTTGTTGGCCACGATAGCCATGCTGCCCATGTGCATGATGACGGCACCGTCACCGTCAAAGCACCAGACGCGACGTTCAGGTTGTGCAAGGGCAACACCCAAGGCAATCTGCGAGGCATGCCCCATAGAGCCCACGGTGAGGAAGTCGCGTTCGTGGCCTTGGTTCATGGCGGCACGGTACTCAAAGAGTTCGCGGCTGATCATACCAGTAGTAGAAACTATGCAATCTTTCTCGCCAAGAGCGGCTGCAACGGTTTGAATAGCCTCTTCGCGGCTCATGGTGAGGTTGTTCACCTCAACATTCTGGAGTTTATAGTCATCAAAAGTATCCTTCTCGATAACCAAAGCAAAAGCATCCTTGTTTTGGAGAGCACGGATAGCTTTAGCTATTTGTTTCTCAGCCTTGTCTTCATCCTTTGCCAGCACCTCGTAATTGATGCCCATCACATTGAGCAGGCCAGTTGTAATCTTACCCTGTTTCACGTGTTGTGGCTCGTCGTGAACACCAGGGCGGCCACGCCAGCCAATCAACAGTAAAACCGGAATGTTGTACACTTCCTGGTCTGTGAGTGATGCCAGCGGGTTGATGATATTGCCCTCCCCACTGTTCTGCATATACACACAGGCCGGCTGACCTGTTGCCAGATAATGGCCGGCTGCCAGGCCAATAGCAGCACCTTCGTTGGCAGTGATAATGTTGTGCGCAGTATCGAAGTGGTCAGTGATGTAGGCGCACATGTTTTTAAGCAGACTGTCGGGCACGCCTGCGAAAAAGTCCACGCCGTTCTCTCTCAGTTTCTCGATGAAAAACGCTGGGGAAATCATGTCGTTATTTTTTAGTTCCAGGGATGAGGTTCAGGATTTGTTTGATAGGCATGCAGTATTGTTCGGAAGCTTCAAGGCTTCTGCTGTTTACCAGGATGCTTTCTGCACACTTCACCATGGCAGGATAGGCGCTGCGGAGCATGTGGTTGGCATAGATGACAATATTGACCCCCCATTCGGCCAATTCTTCTTCAGTAAATTGGTTGTAAGTGGTAGGCACGGCCACAATAGGTGTGTGAATGTCTTTCTCTCTGAAACGTTGACAGAACTCCTTGATATCCATGCCGTCTTTGTTCTTGCTGTGAATCATCACGCCGTCGGCGCCAGCGGCCACGTATGCGAAAGCACGTTCCAGAGCATCCTCGACCGGTTTGCCTGCGATGAGGCTTTCTATACGGGCAATCACCATGAAGTCTTCGGTGATTTGAGCATTTTTACCAGCTTTGATTTTGGTACAGAAACCTTCGATGGTGTCTTGGGTCTGCACAGCATCGGTGCCAAACAACGAGTTCTGTTTCAAACCCACCTTGTCTTCGATGATAACAGCAGAGATACCCAAACGTTCCAGCGTGCGCACAGTGAATACAAAATGCTCTACCTTGCCGCCTGTGTCGCCGTCGAAAATAACGGGTTTGGTGGTCACTTCCAAAGTATCGTTCAGGTCGTGAAGACGGGTGGTCAAGTCCACTGCCTCAATATCAGGTTTGCCTTTACTGGTACTGTCGGTCAGGGAAGAAGCCCACATTCCGTCAAATTCTCTGTGCTGACCGTTTACTTCCACACTGGTGTGTTCAGCAATAAGTCCTGTCAACCCGTTGTGAGATTCGAGAATACGTACAATAGGCTTGGCAGAAATCAGTCTGCGAAGAGAAGCAAGTCTCGCTTGTGGCGTCACCCCCAGGGAATCAATAGTCTCTTTCAATCCGGAAGCTGAGATACCTTTGGTATAGGAAATTTCAATGACTTTGCCGCCAAGCGATTCCATCACTTTGAACACCTCATCACGTAAATACTTGTCAGTTCCCTCTTTCCAGTCATCGCCATGGATGATAAAATCCGGCTTGTATTTGACAAGATTCGGCACATAGCTCCAATCATCTTGTGGAACCACGCAACTGACACCTCTGATGTTTTCAACAACATTCTTTCTCTGTTCATAGTTGAGGTAAGGTAACCGTTTGTGAGTTGCTATTGCCTTGTCGGTGAACAAACCTATCATCACGTCACCATATTTTGCTCCCTCGTTGATGATGTTAATCAACCCCGGGTGCATGATGTCGCCAATCATTCCAAGGTAAACCGTTTTTTTCTTTTCCATTATTATATCAATTATTTATTATTCTCTTTTTTCAGAGCCCCCTCAACATTTTGTTCAAAGGACTTTCTCCGCGGCAAAGATACAACTTTTTACCTTTCACTGTCGCTGCAGCCATATCTCCAAAAACTTGTCATAAACTTGGTAAACGCCCTTTGTCTGTGTAATCAAATCCTTGTCCAACAGGGCGTTGACTGCCGATTTAACTGCACTGGGAGACGGCAAACCGTGGCGCTTCGAGAATTTCCCAGAAGTAATCTGCGACACTTTCCCGTCTTCCGCAATGGCCTTGAGTACCAAGCTTTGTTTTTCGGGCAACTGATACATTAAATCTTCGTATGTGGATTGGGTGAAGGCTACAATGTAGTCGATAGCAGGCTGAAGATCTTCCACCCCACAATGCTCGTCTTCCGAAGTGCGCATATACAACACGTTCATCACCTTCTGGAGATAGAACGTCACTCCTTCAAATCGGGCGTATAACTGCCCTACCAATGCCTTGTCAATGGATTTCCCTGCTTTCTCAAAATGCATTCTGACAAATTCCCAGTATTTATCCAAATCTATCAGATTCAGATTCATCACGGCCACACTTTGGTAGAAAGGTCGGTTGGGAGATACAAACATCGCACCCATCAGATGACGTTGGGAACCCATGAAAACGAAGTTGGCATTGCTGCAATATTGCACGTATGTTCGTATTGCGGCTTCCACATTGGTATCGTCATATTTAAGAATTTGCTGGAACTCATCAATGGCCACAAAACAATGTTTGTCAGCCTGTTGTAAATATTGGAAAATTTCATCCAACGTATTGTTGGGATTGGAAATATCGCCCACAGACACATTCCATGACGGTTGTCCCATTGCATCGAACGAAATTCCGGCCTTAATCGAATGGACAATGTTAAGGAACGTTTCCCAATGTTTCTTACCTTTTGGCTTGAGAACATCAAGAATAGCGCGCCCCATCTTATTGACCATATCCGACAGAGATTTGGTGGAATAAATATCAATAATAAACGTATAGTATTGGTTCTTAATCTCTTGTTGATCAAAGCAATGCCGGATTAGATCGGTCTTTCCGTAACGGCGGGGCGAAATCAACGCAATATTGTTGCCATTGCGTAGCAACGATGTAATGTCTTTTGTCTCGTTGACGCGGTCGCAAAAGTATGCTGAGCCAGCATAACCATTTGTCACAAAGGGGTTTATTATATTCATATTCAAGAATTTCGCGGCAAAGATACAAATTTTGTCATAAAATGATAATCATAAAATGATAAAAAAAACATCGACTCTGTCGGAGACGTTGGCGGCATCCCAGGTCGGCAATACATACCACTCACACGGATTTTTTATACCTTTGCACCCGAATTTTATCAAACATGACTATTACCGAAATTGCCGATATCATACAACCCATACACCAATGTATCCGGGACGACAAGGCCGTTGTCTCGCGCCTGTGCTACGACAGCCGCAAGGTGAACAAGCCCGAGGAGAGCCTCTTCTTCGCCTTCAAGACTGCGCAGAATGACGGCCACCGGTTCATCCCCGAGCTTCTGCTCAAGGGCGTCCGCAACTTCATCGTGACCGACCCTTGCTGCACCGATTTGGACTCCTCGGCCAACTTCCTCGTCGTGGACAACACCCTCGCCGCCCTGCAAACCCTTGCCGGACACCATCGCCAACAATTCCACTACCCCGTCATCGGCATCACCGGTTCCAACGGCAAAACCATCGTGAAGGAGTGGCTCGCCACCCTGCTGGACGACGACTTCTCCATCGTCAAAAGTCCTAACAGCTACAACTCACAACTCGGCGTGCCCCTGTCTGTGTGGAAGATGGCCGGCCACCACAACCTCGCCATTTTCGAAGCCGGCATTTCACGCCCTGGCGAGATGCAACACCTTGCCGAGATTATCCGCCCCACCATCGGCATCCTTACCAACATTGGCATGGCACATGCCCAGTTCTTCCAGAACCAGGCCCAGAAGACCATCGAGAAACTCCAACTCTTCGCCCACGCCGATACGCTCATCTACCACGATGACAATCTCGAACTCAACACCCTCCTCACCCTGCCCGAATACAACCACCTCGACAAGATTTCCTGGGGCTCGGCGCAAGCCACTTACCCTGTCCAATACCAAACCGAAGACAACCACACGCTGCTGAAAATCAACAATTTCACATACAGCATCCCCTTCCTGGATGCAGCTTCCATTGAGAACGCCACCCATGCCATCATCACCATGCTGGTATTAGGGTTGGATCCAGAAACCATTAATACGCGGCTTCCACGCCTCACACACATCCGCATGCGCATGGAGATTCTGGAAGGGCGCAACCACTCCGTCGTCATCAACGACACGTACAGCCTGGACACCAACTCGCTGAACGCTGCTCTGGACTTCCTGGACACGCAGACCCAGCTGCCCGACAAGGCGCTCATCCTCTCCGACTTCGAGCAGGTGGGCCAACTGACCGAGCAAGACTATTTGGAACTCAACGAGCGGTTACAGAAACATCACATCCGTCGATTCATCGGTATCGGAGATCATTTGTCAGGACACCAGTCGTGTTTCTCCTGCCCGATGCAGCAGTTTTTTGCCTCCACGGAAGAATTTCTATCACATATACCCGAATTTTCCTACGAATCCATTCTGGTGAAGGGCGCGCGCAGCTTCCATTTTGAGAACATCGTGGCCCAGCTCCAGCACATGACCCATCTCACCATCCTCAACGTGAGTCTCCCCGCGCTCACCCACAACCTCAACCTCCACCGCGCCCTCCTGCGTCCGGACACCAAGATGGTGGCCATGGTGAAAGCGCATTCCTACGGCCTCGGCGACGTGGAGCTCGTCAACGAGCTGGTCGCCAACCGCATCGACTACCTGGCGGTGGCCTACACCGACGAGGGCGTGCGCCTGCGCAAGCGGCACATCCGCACTCCCATCATCGTGCTGGGCGCCGAAGCACACAGCTTCGACGTGATGGTACAACAAAACCTCGAGCCTGAGATCTTCAATTTCTTCTACCTGCAAGAACTCATCCGTGTGCTCCGCAAGCATCCGCAAATCCAACAGTTCAACATCCATATTAAACTCGACACCGGCATGCACCGGTTGGGCTTCGACGAGGCTGACCTTCCCCATCTTATCCAAATCATCCAGGAGAACCCGCAACTGCACATAGCCTCCGTCTTTTCCCATTTGGCAGCCGCCGAAGACCCGCACGAAGATGCCTACACGCGCAAACAGATTGCCCTGTTCCAGCACATGACCGACCGGCTGTGCGCCGCTTTCGACTACAAAATCCTGCGGCACATCCTCAACAGTGCCGGCATCAGCCGCTTTCCGGTGGCCCAATTCGACATGGTGCGGCTCGGCATCAGCCTGTACGGCTGCTCCGAGATCCCGTCATTGGCATCCAAACTGCACAACGTCACCACGCTGAAGACCGTCATCACCCAGGTTAAAAACATCCCCGCCGGCGAGACCATCGGCTACAACCGCAGCTACCGGCTCAAACGCGACAGCCAGGTGGCCATCATCCCCATCGGCTACGCCGACGGCTACCCGCGCGAGTTAGGCAACGGCAAAGGCACGGTCATCATTCAGGGCCAAAAAGTGCCCATCATTGGCAAAGTGTGCATGGACATGTGCATGCTGGACGTCACCGGCATCACAGTTCACGAGGGCGACGAGGTGGTGGTCTATGGCGAGGGCAACACCGTGGCCGACATGGCCCGTGCCGCCGGACTCATCAGCTACGAGCTGCTCACCCGCATCTCCAAACGCGTGCCACGAGTGTATGTAAATGATTAGAGACGCAAAATCTTGCGTCTCTGGAGCATGAGGTAAATGTGGTAAATGAGGTTAATGGTATAATGTACAATTTTTGTACTTTTGCCGCCGTTATTTGGCAGACCATTGTAATGAGTTCATCCATAAAGAAAATATATTTGAGAATCAGGAACCTGCACATCACCCCGGCGTGGTTGATTATGGCGTTGGATTTGTTGGTGGTTGGCGTTTCCGTGTTCCTGTCCTTGGTGCTCAGGGCCAACTTCAAATTGCCCACCCACATGAACTACACGGACTGGGTTTACACACCCATCCTGATTCTCATCATGCGATTCATCTTTTTCGAAATCTTCCAAACCCACCATTTGGTGGTGCGCTACACGAGCACCAAAGACGTGGTGAAAATATTTCTTTCGTGCTTCTGTGCCACGCTGACTATCGCCACCATCAATTTCATCGTCTTCACCATCAAGCACAAATTCCTCATCCCCAACTCTGTATGGATTATTGAATTTTTCATCTCCACAGTGTTGCTGCTGGTTTACCGACTATCCTTCAAGATGTACTTTTTGGAGACAATGAATCCCACCCGTTTCCGCAAGAACATTATCATTTTCGGAGCAGGCGATTCGGGTATCGTCACCAAGCGGACCATTGACCGCGATAATGCCAGCAAATACAACGTGTTGGCCTTCTTCGATGACGATCCTTCCAAAATCGGAATGCAATTGGAGAGCCTTCATGTATATGATTTCCAGATGTTGGACGATTACCTCAGCGTCAACAACATCTCCTTTCTCATCATCGCGGTGCAGAAAATCAGCAACGCCAAGGTGAAGGCAATCACGGAAATTGCTCTTCCACACAATGTTAAAGTACTGAAAGTACCGCCCGTGTCGCGTTGGCTAAACGGAAATTTGAGTTTCAAGCAAATCAAGAAGGTGAAGATTGAAGATTTGCTGGAACGCAACCCCATCCAATTAGATCTCTCCTTGCTGAATTCCGAATTAAACGGGCAGACCATCCTGATTACCGGGGCGGCTGGTTCCATCGGCAGCGAGATTGTACGCCAGTTGATGCAGTTCCAGTACAAACAGTTAGTATTGGTAGATGAAGCAGAAACGCCTTGTTTCTTCTTGCAAGACGAGTTGCTCAAGGCCAACGGCATGAAAAACATACACTTGCACATCCACAGCATTTGCGATGAGGCGCAGATGGCCCGCGTTTTCGAGGCCTATCATCCCAATATCGTCTTCCATGCTGCCGCATACAAGCATGTGCCCATGATGGAGAAGAATGTGCGTTCCGCCATCAAGACCAACGTGGCAGGCACCAAGCTGCTGGCCGACATGGCCGTGAAGTACGGGGTTTCCAAATTCGTGATGATATCGACCGACAAGGCCGTGAATCCCACCAACGTGATGGGTGCTTCCAAGCGCATCGCGGAGATGTACGTGCAGGCATTGAACTTCCACCAGAGCACCACCAAGTTCGTCACCACACGCTTCGGCAACGTGCTGGGTTCCAACGGATCAGTCATTCCCATCTTCCGCAAGCAGATTGAGAACGGCGGTCCCATCACTGTGACACATCCCGACATTACGCGCTATTTCATGACCATCTCCGAGGCCTGTCAGTTAGTGCTGACCGCCGGAGCCATGGGCAAGGGCGGCGAGATCTTCATCTTCGACATGGGCAAATCCGTTAAAATCAGCGATGTGGCCAAGAAGATGATCCAGCTGTCAGGACTTACGCTCAACAAGGACATATCCATTGAATACACTGGTCTGCGCCCTGGCGAGAAACTGTACGAAGAACTTCTGGCCAACGAAGAAAACACCATCAAGACGGAGCACAAAAAGATCCTGATTGCCAAAGTGCGCACCTACGAATATGAAACACTGGTACCTAAAATCGAAAAACTCATCGAGCTGCAGGACGAGGACGAGTTTGTCGTTGTCAGCCAGATGAAAGAGGTGGTTCCGGAGTTCAAAAGCAACAATTCTGTATTTGAAGCCATTGATAATCAAGAAAAACTCAACCCGTAACGCATGAAGAATTTCGCCATCATCGGAATAGGCGGTTTTGTAGCCCCGCGCCACCTGCAAGCCATCAAGGACACCGGTAACAACCTGGTGGCCGCGTATGACATCAGCGACAGCGTGGGAATCATCGACAGCTTCTTTCCCAACGCGGATTTCTTCACCGAACAAGAGCTGTTTGACCGCCACTGTACCAAAATCAAGAACACAGAGCGAAATATAGACATCATCTCCGTGTGCACGCCCAACTACCTGCACGACTCGCACACGCGCTACGCGCTGCGCCTGGGTTGCGACGTGATTTGCGAGAAACCTTTGGTGCTCAATCCCTGGAACATTGACGCACTCCAGCGCGTGGAGCAGGAAACCGGTCACAGGGTGAACAATATCCTGCAACTGCGTCTGCACCCCTCCGTCATCGCATTGAAGAAAAAGATTGACGATGGCCCGAAAGACAAGATCTATGATGTGGACCTGACCTATATCACCTCACGTGGAAAATGGTACTACACTTCCTGGAAAGGTGATGTCAAGAAAAGCGGCGGCATCGCCACCAACATCGGCATCCACTTCTATGACATGCTGGCATTCATTTTCGGCGATGTCCAGGAAAACATCGTCCATATTTCCTCCCACGACCGACTGGCCGGATACATCCGTTTCCAAAAAGCGCGCGTGCGCTACTTCCTGAGCATCAATGCCAAGACCTTGCCGCCGGAGGTGGCCGCAAAAGGACAACGCACTTTCCGCGCCATCACCATCGGCGACGAGGCATTTGAATTCAGCAACGGCTTCACCGACCTGCACACCGAAAGCTACCGCAAGATTCTCGCCGGCCAAGGTTTCGGCCTGGACGAGGTGCGAAACTGCATCCAGATTGTCTATGACATCCGCAATGCCCAACCTGTCGGATTGGTAGGCGACTACCACCCACTGGCCAAGTTCCCCCTGGAACCGCACCCATTCGGTTGGATTGTATAACTCATAACTTCTATGAAAATGGTAAACGAACAACCTAAAAAGAAAAGCCTTTGGGTCACCATCCTGCAACTGATTCTGTTTGTTGGACTAGGCGTTTTTTTTATATGGCTCTCCCTTCGTTCTTTGTCCAAAAAAGATATGGAGGACATTTGGCAAGCGATGGGCAGCATAAACCAACCAAAATCCTGGGTTTTGCTATTCTGCGCCGCCGCTGTAGCCGCATTTGCAGACATAGCCCGGGCTGTAAGGGCCAAAATCATGTTGGAACCGCTAGGCTACAAGCCCCGCTTCTCCATGACTTTTTACTCCGTAATGGTTTGCTACCTTGCAAATCTGGCTCTGCCACGGCTGGGCGAGGTTTTACGATGCTCTTTTCTGCAACGGTTTGAAAACATCCCTTTCCAAAAATCCCTCGGCACCGTGGTAACCGAACGGGCGGTGGATATCATCTGCTGGCTTGCCTTGCTGTTCGCCGTCATCGCCATGAACACCAGCATGCTCTCCAATGTCATCGTGGACAAAGACACCCAAATGACCATCGGCACATGGATGGAGCACAAGGGTCTTTCCATGCTCAACAACTATTCTTTATACATTGCTTTAGGTGCCATCATACTTGTATTAATCTCTCTTCACCTGACGCGGAAATGGTGGATGAAATTCGCCTGGCTCAGAAAAGTGCGTAGTTTCTTCGTGGGTATCTGGGAGGGGTTTATTTCCATCAAGGATCTTCCACACCCTGGACGATTCATGATCTGGACCATCATCATGTGGGCGTGCTACTATGTGGGCACCTACCTTTGCTTCTTCGCCATCCCCTATCTGCACGGATTAGGCCCCGGAGCAGCGTTGGCGGTACTGGCGTTCAGCACCATCGCCTTCATCATCTCCCAAGGAGGTTTGGGCTCCTATCCGCTTATAGCGGCCGGCATCCTGCTGCTGTACGGCGTGAGTTATACCCATGGCCTCGCCGCCGGCTGGATCGGCTGGATTCTACAAACTTCCGTCACGCTGATTCTGGGCTTTGTATCCCTTTTCCTCTCTTCTTTCTACAAGAAAAAAGACGCCACCGTCACCACAAACATATAATCACCATGAACGCTTTGGAACATATTCGGAACAAGATAGTCAGCCCCGCCTTTTTCAGCGAGCACGAGGAGGAACTGCACCGGAAGAAGGTTGTGTTCACCAACGGGTGTTTCGATCTTCTGCACGTTGGCCATGTGACCTACTTGGCACAAGCTAAGGCCTTGGGTGATGTGCTGGTCGTAGGGCTGAACAGCGACGACTCCGTCAGAAGGCTGAAAGGACCTGACAGGCCGGTGAACGCGCAGGACGCACGCGCTTTGGTGCTGGCGGCATTGGAACCGGTAGATTATGTGGTTTTCTTCAGCGAGGACACTCCTTATAATATTATAACACAAGTCAAGCCCGACATTCTGGTGAAAGGCGGGGATTATAAAATCGACGACATCGTGGGCGGAGACTTCGTGCGCGCACGCGGGGGAGAGGTGCTGACCATCCCCTTTGTAGAAGGGTTCTCCACCTCCAACATATTGGAACAAATCAAAGAAAAATAACAGATGAAGCGTCTTTGGGTTATATTGTTTTGCTTATGCAGTTTCTCATTGACGGGGCAGACCGTCGATGTGACCGAATATTCGCAAAACATAGCCTTGAAAGACACGGTCATCGTACCCACCGACTCCACCCAGCTCATCCTCAACACCACCTATCCATCCATCAGCGAGACCTACCAGATTCCGGCATACAGCCTGTACGACCGCTATTGGGACGTACAAAACCTCCGGAGCCGCACACTGGACATTCCTTTCGCCAACGACCGCCTGATGTTGCTTTTGGTTCAAGACGTCAACCACAATTTCGTCTTCCCCTGCACATACAACGAATTAGCCCAGCCATACGGTCCCACAAAAAAAGGCGACTTCCACCCGGGGGTGGACCTCTCCGTGGATTACCAGACGCTGGTGAAGAATTGCTTCGACGGCGTGGTACGCATGGCAAAAACATACGGCGACTATGGCCTTCTGGTTGTAATACGGCATTACAACGGATTGGAGACCGTATATGCGCATTTGGACAAAATCTGCGTGAAGCCCGGCCAGATGGTGAACGCCGGAGACGTGATCGGACAAACGGGCAGGAGCGGGAATGTGAAGGAATGCGTCCTGCATTTCGAGACCCGTTTCATGAACGAGCCCTTTGACCCGGCACTGGTAATAGATTTTGATGAGGAGGATCTGCTGCGCAACACCCTGTCGCTGACTCCGGAAGACTTCAGGATTGTGCCCATTGATGAGACCGCCGCATCAGGAGCAGCCCCACAGACCGGAACAGTCCTTGACTTTGATTCGGACAACGGCAATTCTCAGTATCATATCGTCAAAAAAGGTGAAACTTTGTACCGAATTGCACAGGAACATCATACTACCATGGACAGAATATTAAAATTAAACAACCTTGAAAATCCAGATAAAATAACTGAAGGACAGAAACTTAGAGTAAAATAGCGGGCACTGAAAAATAAATTCACATTCCATTGTGGATTATATCAAAAAAAGTGTATTTTTGCAGTCCAAAAAATTTAGGCAATAAAAATTATAAAGAAATGAAGAAAGATATCCATCCGAAAGAGTATAGAACTGTCGTATTTAAGGATATGTCAAACGATTACGCATTCTTGACAAAATCCACAGTCGCCACGAAAGACACCATCCAATGGGAAGACGGTAACGAGTATCCGCTGGTGAAGCTCGAGATTTCCAACACTTCACACCCGTTCTTCACGGGTAAGATGAAGCTGGTTGACACCGCCGGTCGCGTCGATAAGTTCCGCAGCAAATATGCTCGTCATTTGGATGGCAACAAATCCAAATAATCCATAATATTTTGTACTTTTGCTGACCATTTTTGATAACTCAAAAATGGTCAGTTTTTTTATATCCAAACAAGAACTCTATATGAAAGAAATATCTCTTCTGGAGGAATTTATGGGCAATGAAAGCAACTTCATCCCGTTGTTTTCCCTGGACGACGAGGAGCGGTTGAGAGCGGAGGAGATCCCGGAGGAAATCGCCCTGTTGCCTTTGCGCAACACCCTGCTGTTCCCGGGTATGGTCATTCCCATCAGCGTGGGCAGAACCAAATCCATCAAGTTGTCGCAGGACTACTCCCGCAACAATCTCCCCATCGGCGTAGTATCCCAGCGCGTGAATGAGGTGGAGGAGCCCACTCTCGACGACCTGTACAAGGTGGGTACCATGGCGCACATCCTCAAATACATCACTATGCCGGACGGTGGCGTGACCATCATCGTGCAAGGCATCCGCCGGTTTGTGATCCAAGAGCTGACCCAAACCGAGCCCTACTTCAAATGCACGGCCACTCCATTCAACTCCAACGACTTCGACCCTGCCATCATCAATCAGAAAAACTTCCGCGCGCTCATCTCCACCATCCGCGACACTGCCACGAGGATGATCAAGATATCCTCCAACATGCCGCGCGAGGCCTCCTTCGCACTGAAAAACATCGAAAGCCACGTGTTCCTGCTCAACTTTCTGGCTTCCAACCTTTCCGCTTCGGTGGAGGAGAAACAACGCATTCTGGAAATGAATGACATCGTAGAGCGCGCCAAACAGGTACACAAGCTGCTGCACCGCGACCTGCAGATGATCGAACTCAAGAACCAGATCCAGGACAAGTCGCGTCAAGAGATGGACAAACAGCAGCGCGAATACTTCCTGAACCAGCAGATGAAGACCATCCAAGAAGAACTGGGCGGCACCCCCTCGGAAAAAGATGTGGAGTCGCTCAAACAGCGCGCCGCCAAAAAGAAATGGAACAAGGAGACGGCTGAACTTTTCCAAAAAGAGCTGGAGAAACTGCAACGCACCAACTCCATGTCGCCCGACTACTCCGTACAGCTCAACTATCTGGAGTTGTTCGTGGAACTGCCTTGGAACGAGTTCAGCAAGGACAACTTCGACCTGGCCAAGGCCCGCAGAATTCTCGACAAAGACCATTACGGCTTGGAGAAGGTAAAGGAGCGCATCATTGAATATCTGGCCGTTTTGAAGTTGAAAGGAGACATGAAATCGCCGATTTTGTGCCTGGCCGGACCTCCGGGGGTCGGCAAGACCTCTTTGGGCAAGTCCATCGCCGCCGCGCTCGGACGCAAGTACGTGCGCGTGTCGCTGGGCGGTCTGCGCGACGAGTCCGAAATCCGCGGACACCGCAAGACCTACATCGGAGCCATGCCGGGCCGTATCATCCAGAGTATGCGCAAGTCCGGCTATGCCAACCCCGTGTTCGTGCTGGATGAGATTGACAAAATCACGGGCATGAACGTGCAAGGCGACCCCTCCGCCGCGCTGCTGGAGGTGATGGATCCTGAACAAAACAACGCCTTTTACGACAACTATCTGGAAACCTCCTTCGACCTCTCGCGCGTGCTGTTCATCGCCACGGCCAACGACCTCGGCAATGTGCATCCCGCCCTGCGCGACCGTATGGAGATTATTGAAATACCCGGCTATCTTGCCGAAGAAAAACTGCAGATTGCCAAGCATCATCTTGTTCCCAAACAGTTGAAAGAAAACGGTTTGGAAAAGTCCCAGCTACAATTCCCCGACAAGACCATTGAGCACATCATCAGCGAATACACCCGCGAGTCAGGCGTGCGCACGTTGGAGCGCACCATCGCCAAGATCATCCGCAAGCGCGCCGCCAAATTGGTGCAGGAGGGCGACATGGACAAGAAAGTGCACACCAACGACCTGAAAGAGATGCTCGGCTCGCCCATTTTCCAACTGGAAAAGGCGTTCGACAACTCCGTACCGGGCGTGGCCACGGGTTTAGCTTGGACCGCCGTAGGTGGCGAAATCCTCTTCGTGGAGGCCTTGACCTCCCCGGGGAAGGGCGAACTTACCATGACCGGCAATCTCGGTGACGTGATGAAGGAGTCGGCGACCATAGCATACGAGTACCTCAAAGCACACGCTGGCGAGTTCGGCATCGACCCGGCAGTTTTTGAGAAGAGCAAAGTGCATGTGCACGTGCCCGAGGGTGCCACGCCGAAGGACGGACCATCTGCCGGCATCACCATCCTCACCGCGCTCATCTCCGCTTTCACGAAAAAAACGCTGCGCGACAAGATCGCCATGACGGGCGAAATCACCCTGCGCGGCAAACTGCTGCCTGTAGGTGGCATCAAGGAGAAAATACTCGCCGCCAAACGCAGCGGCATCTACGACATCGTGATGTCGGACGAGAACCGCAAGGACATCGAGGATATCAAGGAGAACTTCATCGAAGGCATGACCTTCCACTATTTCGCTTCCATGAAAGAGGCGGTAGAATTCAACTTCGGAAAATAAAGCATTATGGCAGAAGACTTTCAATCGGCATTGACGGAACGCGAGGGCATCGAGCAGCCCATGCAGGTGAACCCGAACCTGACACGGCACAAGCGCCGGGTGTTGTCGCTGGACGACTATGTGGAGGGCATCCTCAAAGGCGATCGTGTCATTTTGAGCCGTGCCATCACCATGATTGAGAGTGCCAATCCCGACCATTTCGAGATGGCTCAGGCCATCATCGAGCGTTGTCTCCCCCACTCCGGCAATTCATTGCGCGTAGGCATCACGGGCGTGCCGGGCGTGGGCAAGAGCACCTTCATCGAGTCGTTCGGCACCATGCTCACGGGCATGGGGCACAAGCTGGCGGTTTTGGCCATCGACCCCAGCAGCGAGCGCACCAAGGGCAGCATTTTGGGAGACAAGACGCGCATGGAAGCTCTGTCGGTCGATTCTAACGCCTTCATCCGTCCCTCGCCCTCCGGCAGCACCTTGGGCGGCGTGGCGCGCAAGACCCGCGAGAGCATCATCCTGTGCGAGGCCGCCGGCTTTGATGTCATCCTCGTGGAGACCGTGGGCGTGGGTCAGTCCGAAACCGTGGTCAAGTCAATGGTGGATTTCTTCCTGCTGCTGATGCTGGCGGGCGCCGGCGACGAGCTGCAGGGCATCAAGCGCGGCATCATGGAGATGGCCGACGGCCTGGTCATCAACAAGGCCGATGGCGACAACAAGGCCAAGGCCGTCGGGGCGCAGGCGCAGTACAGAGCCGCCCTCAAACTGTTTCCAAAGAACGAAAGCCAGTGGGACGTGCCCGTGGAGGTTTGCTCCGCGTTAGAGGGCTATTCCATCGACAAGGTTTGGAAGATGATCCTGCAATACGAAGCACTCACCAAAGCAAACGGCTATTTCGAGAAGAACCGCACCGAGCAGAACGTCAACATCTTCTACAACTGGATCAACTTCACCCTACAAAACGACTTCTACAACAACGAAGAGAAAGCAACGGAAATCGAGCGCCTGCTGCCGCTTATCCGCGAGAAGCGGATTTCCCCGTACATGGCAGCGAGCAAAGTGATCAGGAATGAGTAATTTGGAATGGGAAAGCTGCGCGCTCGCGTGCGGACGCACGCCGTAGGCGTGCATGGATCGGTAGCCGGGGGATGGCAATCCCCGGGATGGGTGGTGCGTCGGATAATGATCGCGGCGCGCATGTTCCATGCGATGAAACACATTCCGCGCCGCCGCGAAATCGGTAAGTGTCGCAATGATGCCACCACCATTCCGCAAAACGCGACAGCGTTGAGCGGAACCCCCAAGGTTAACCAACAATCCACAAAAACCAGGGCGCAGCCTCACGGCTGCGCCCTTAACAGTTCACTGTTCACTGACTACTGTCCACAGTTAATCGCGGAGGCGACGGTCTATTTGGCAACCATTATAATAGGAACCCCCAACGCCTGCTCGATTAGAGCGATTGTTCTGCATGTGAAGTTATGTCCTCCACCAAGCCATCTTGTGACATCAGATGGGCGCCTGCGGGTGAGTGCCGCCAATTCCTTCTTGCTAATTCCTTTTTCCTTCATAACTGCCTCTATGCGATCAGCAATGCCATCCGTTATGACATCTGTAGCCCAATCAAGGGCGGGAATGCTATCGTAAGCTTCCTGCACGACCGAACTATAAATCCTAATGTTATTATTTGGTTTCATAACTCAAAAGATGCACTTTCTATACCAGTTATTACATTCTGCTGAATCTTTATTTTTCCTTTTTTCAACTCTTGTTCAAGTAAAGCATCAAACTTTTGCAAATCCATCACATATCCTCTCAATTCCGAATCTTCCTCGTATGTTCTTGTGGACTTCACTCCCCCGTTTCCCACTATCAATATTTGATCTGAAATTCGTAAACAATACAGCCTAAGTACTTTAGAATCCACAGATAACGCTGCCAGATTGTCATTAAGTCTACCCTCTGGACGAAAATAGCGCTCCAAGGCCCCATTAGCCACAATCCTGTTAATCGCTCTGAACACTTTCTGGAAATCTTTGTTGAGTGTGGCATCATTCATGAATTTCTGTACAAATTTCTCATACTCAGTAAGGTCGCTTCCTTCAAAACAGATGGAATACAAACCAACTTTATCACTTTGCTCAATGGTTTTAACTGTAACTTTTTTCATAACTAAAAAAATATTTTGTTGCTGCAAAGATATACTTTTTTTTTATTATTTCGCATATATGCGAAATAATTTTTATCAAAACGGTTCTGCGTTGGGCGCAGCCCCAACGTTAACCAACAAACCACAAAAAAAGGCGCAGCCCCACGGCCGCGCCCTTCATTGCATTTATACAATGCTAAATGTTATCGTTCGTCATTAATCGTTGGCATACCGGGACAAGGACGACCATCTTGTATTACTGAATCAGCTGTGGTAAAAATAATTTCTTTACCATATACTGTACCCATACTATTCTCAACAAATGCCCGAACATAATATGTTGTTGCTGGCATCAATTCCGTAAGCAACACCTGGAAAGTATCCGTATTGGTGCTATCCAACGTGTAGTAGTCAGCCATTGTCGGGTTGGGGGCTGTATTCCAACAAACTCCGCGTACTATTACAGTATCATCAATAGCAGAAACATGGGCACTGCAAACTGCGCATGTGTCTGTAATTTGATATACCGAATCGGTGAAAACCGGACCATCACGCAAGCAACGGACGGACAAGGCGAAATCCTTGGTGGTCATCGGCATGCCAACATTAGGTAGGCTATTAAAAATGGAACGGGCAAAGACATGTAATCCATCGTTTTCTGTGGAACTCCAGAAATAGGCTTGTCCGCCGAAAGCATTAGAACCATAAAAGAAATTTCCAGCAGGAAGGGCAGAAAATCCCGTGGCATTGTTGGTGGCTAACATCTCGCCCACCGAACAGGCAGTATCGCTGGCATTCCATCCAGTGGTTGCTGCCAAGACCCTGGCAATATTAGTGCTATTATCACCACAGGTGTAAAGATTCTGAGCACTAACATAATCAGTCAGCTGGATCCATTCCGCATTGCTCGGCACATGCCAACCGTTGGGACAGATTCCCTGAACACCGCTCGGATTGGTATTGCTTGCAGAAGAATCCCTCATTACCGCACGCCAGTTATAAAGGAAACCATACGCAGCTACGACAGAAGTGTCATTATTCGGATAGTAGCGATATGCCGTCGCGGTGGATGGGGAAGAACCTAAAATTATATTCGTACCATCTGCATACTTTGTGGTCCGCAAGTTCTCTTTCATCCAACATTGCTGACCAATTCGGACCGTATTATAAATATTGCCATCGGTATCACTCACCGTCGGCATACCGAAACAAGGGCGACCATCCTGACCCACAGAAGCGGCTGCAGTAGTAAAGCTGACTTCATTGCCGTAAGAGGTATCCACACTGTTGGCGGCAAATGCGCGCACATAATAAGTTGTTGCCGGTGTCACATCTGTAAGGATGACCTGGAATATATCAACACCAGTGGTATCCACGATGTAGTTGTCGGCCGTAGTTGGGTTGGGAGTTGTATTCCAGCAAGCTCCGCGTACAGTCACAGAATCTCCGCCATTGGCAGCAACGCGACCAATACAAACCGCGCTTGAGTCAGTGGTTTGAAAAGCTGTATCAGTAATAACTGTGGGTGCTGTAATACCACGAAGGCACCGGACTGAAAAACCGTAAGACTTGTCGAAAGAAGAATTCACCACATTCTCCCTATTGTGATACATGCTGATATATTTCGCATTAAAATTATCGTGAGCCGTAGAACTCCAGAAATAGGTGGATTCGCCAAAAAAGCCGAACATATCTCCATATCGGCCAGCTGGCAAAGCCGCAAACCCAGAAACATTGTTCATGGAAAGGTCGTTACCTGGTGCACATGGTGTTCCACTGTTCTCCCAACCGATAGCGGCTGCCAACGCCTTGGCGATGTGTGAATTATCACCGTCACAGATGCTTTCATCAATACCTCCCACATAATTAACAAGTTGCAACCAATCCTCATTACTCGGCACATACCAACCGTTTGGACACACACCTTGCAACCCATTGCCGCTGGATGTAGCTCCACGCATTACAGCAGGCCAATTGTATAAATAACCATACGCGGCAACATTACTTTCATTGCCCGGAATATAACGATACGGGGAGTCATACCCTCCATTACCGCCAACAGGAATCTCTGTATTGTCCGCATAACGCGTGACACGGAGGTTTTCATTCATCCAACATTGGGTACCTATCTGAACCGTATTATAGACATTGCCATCAATATCAGACACGGTGGCGGTACCATTACAAGGCAGACCATCACTATTGAAAATCAACGTCAACGTCTCACTGTTATTTATTTCTTGCAAAATTTCTGCACTTGCATGTCTGTGTATATAGCCCACATAACTCATTTGATCACCAGCATAGGTACAGTTAAGAGAATCGAATTTCATGGATTTCGGTCCAGCAACTCCGCCTTTTGATATATCTGAAATAACACCGACATATTCCACAGCATCGCGTCCCCCATCATTCTGATTCAACATCTTGACTGATGTGGTCTTTCCATTTTGCCGAGCTTTGAGAATATAAGTGCCAGGGTTGTGCAATGTGACACGATATTGATGCAAACCCGGCGTTTGGATTTGGTATTTATTTGACGCAACAATACGTCCAATCATATCCGCAACCTCAACAGACACCAAACCTTGCTCAGGCAAACTCAGGTTAACCATAGATGTACCACTGAAAGGATTGGGAACCACTTGGGATGTTAGGCTTGTATTACTGTATGAACCAATACCTGTAGTCAGATCCAGTGTGTAAACCGTATCCGGAAAATAGATAGTGTCCGACCAATTTTGGGTCAGATTTTTAATGATGATGTAATCGGGCTGGACATAGGCGCCGCTATCACTTCGACAAGTAAATGTCAACATCACACTGCTTTGCGCCATGACGCAAGAGCAAAGCAGACTCATTACAATAAAAAAGAAAAATTTTTTCATGTGTGATTTGGATTTAATAATATTGAAATATTGATGATAATATGTTCTTTTTCATCTTCTTTTTATGTTTAACTGCCAAAAATTCGTTCATACAGAACAAAGCACAAAGAAAGTGGAGCCGTTATCCGACAGCATCCTCCCGGTAGGGCTGGACTCCCTGTTAGTAAGATACTGAAGAACAAGCCCCACCTAGTCGGCAATTAAACACTTCGTAGGCAAGCTTGATTTCCGATATCCGTACTAACATCTAAACTGTCCAGGTTTACCGAGACGGATAAGCGAAAACTCGCTTTCTTTTCAATAAAAAAATCCGTTGCCCGCCTCTAGACGGAACAACGGTGCAAATATACATTTTTTTTTAATTTACCAAACCCGGCAGACCTACAGCCTGTCACCACCATTCCGCGAAACGCGACAGCGTTGACACGGTAATTAGAACTATTCTTCTAGTATCAGATTGCCGGACTTAGGCAAAAAATTGTCTGGCGTTGAAACGCTTCGCCCTAATTCTTTTTCGGTTTCTTTACGGGCAACACCGGCCACCTTGCCTCCACGTTTGGCGATTATTCTACTTTCCTTAAAAGTCTCCGGATTCTCTTTTTGAGAAATTTCTGTTGTAACACGTTCACCTAACATGGTGAAAATCAACTCCAAATCATCCATGTGGTCTCGCAAATTCTGGTTTTTCTTGGTTAGTCCTTTGAAATCTTTGTATTCCGAAGGCGTCATACCGAAGGTGGCTTTGGAAATCTCTGCCGTCAATATAGCAAAATCGGATTCCGCGGTGATACAGCGTCTTTTCCATTCATCTGTCAAATTCTGACGTATAGCAATACCACGCAGCCGCTTGTCAATCCAATCTTTCGGATACCCTTTCTTCTCATACAATACTTTCATACGTTCCTGTGCCAACTCCGGATTCTCAATTTCTTGTAATCTTTCATAGCCCACTTGGGAAAGCCAAAGTTTGAATGGCTCCGCTTTGGGTGAAGGAATAGATTGAATGATACGGAAGAGTCCTTTGACATTAGCGGCCAGCGTTTTCCTTCTCTTCCCTGTTTCGGTCAACATATCTACCTGGGGACAATTTGTCCCTATGTAATCAGCCAAAACATCATCCCTTTTACGGATTTTTTTTAGATAGTCGGTAGGATTAACACTGTCCGTTAATGCCGCAACTACATCCACTACAGAAAAATACCACTGTTCTTCTTCTTCGTTCCAAATGGAACGAATTTTCTTGTCTTGAAATAATTTAATGTTACTCATAGTTGATAAATTTAATAATTTGTAATATGTTTACACTTGACGGTTATAAGTCCTTTTGTCACCCTTCCGCTACGAGTAGCGCTGAAGCAAATGCAAAAAAGAGATTATAGCCGCCGCAAATGCCATCCAAGTCCAACATCTCGCCCGTGACATAGATGCCCGGATATTTCTTTAAAGCGAAATGGTCGTCCACTTCATCCAAGTCAATACCGCCATGGCACACTTGAGCAAAGGCCAAATCGTAGGTGCCTTCGATGACCAATTTGTATTTTTTAACATCAAACGGCTCACGTTCATACAACGTGTTCAACTTGGGGTGCAGCAAACCTCTCAATGAATGATACTTGCGGAGATGGGCTTGCACATCGTAACCGGGATTCGCATACAGGAAATTCAACTCTACAAAACAATTCCTCTTATCTTCCAAACGATTATAATAAGCCGATAAATTGAGAATCACAATCCCCGAAATGCCTTCATCCTTGAACGTCACCTCGCCAGGCTCACTATGGATCAATTTTTCGCCCTGATACAGGGATGCAATTACTTTCACGCGACAGCCAGAGAGTTTTTTGGGATAATCTTTAATGACAAATCCCACCAGCGAAGGTTGGAATGCATTTACCGTTATGTTAAAATCCTTTAAATAGTCATTGTAATCCTTCCGATTCCTCGGAATCATATTGGCTGGGGTGCCGGAAGCAAACACTACTTTGTCAAAGGGCACCAGATAATCATTTATACGCCATAAACCATCCTGCGAAAAGACCTTTCTCACCTCATACCCCATCTCAAAATGGATATTCTCCTCCAAATTCGCGGAAAGGACATCCACCACGGTTTGGGAAAATTGCGAAAGCGGATACACGCGGCCCTCTTCATCAGTCACCATCTGTAAGCCCATCTCCTCAAACTCCCGCCATAACCGCTGTGGAGAGACCTTCCCCAACAGCTTGCCGGCAAATTCAGGATGGTTGTAACACGCTGGCAATATATTAGTATTGAAAAGATTGCACTTGCCGCCGCCGGATGCACGCAACTTGGTGCCCACTTGACGGTTACGCTCAAACACATACACCTCAAATCCTTCCTTCCCCGACCATTTCTTGGCCAGAAAGAGTCCCGAAGCTCCGGCACCGATAATGGCTATGCGTTTCATTCCGGTTTTGCTTTTAAAAATTGTTGCAGCGATTTCAGCAGTTCGGGGAACAATTTGGGACCTGCGACCACAATCTCGCCACCGAAGAGCCAGTTGTCGCCGCCAGAGAAATCGGACACCAGAGCACCTGCCTGTTGGCAGACAAACGCGCCGGCAGCCACATCGTAAGGTTTCATGCCATACTCAAAATAGCCGTCGCAACGCCCGCACGCCACATAGATGAGATCTGTGGCGGCGGACCCTAAACGCCGCAGACCATGCGTGTGCTGCATGGACCATTCCATATAGCGCATAAAGGGTTTCAAAATTGAGAAATCCGAATACGGGAAACCTGTAGCCAATAACGAATCATCTAATTTAGAGCAACTTGCCACATGAATCGGATATCCATTCATGTACGCTTTCCCGCCCTTATAGCTATAGAAACACTCGTCGCGCCAGATCTCATACACCACGCCAATCACCATCTCCTCATCCTCACGAAGCGCAATGCTGATGGATGTGGGCGGCAAACCGTGAATATAGTTGGTGGTGCCGTCCAACGGGTCCACGATCCAGTTAAAATGCTCACCCAGTGTTGTTTCCGTCTTCTCCTCCGCAATAAAACCAGCCTCGGGCACCAATTCCTTGAGCCGTGCCACAAGAGTCTGCTCTGACTGTTTGTCAAACTGCGTCACATAATCGTGCACACCTTTGGTTTCCCGGTTAACCGTGTCCAGCCGCATACGCTCGCTCCGGAGCCATACACCCACTTGACGGGCCAGCGCAACCACCTCTTCGCAAATATGCTGATAATCCATCATTTTCTATTTTCCCAAAAAACCACGTACTAAATCAATCATTTCTCCCTGAGCCGTTTCCAAATCGTCATTCAACACAATTTTGTCGAATTGATTAGCGAAAGAAAGCTCATATTCTGCTTTATCCACACGCTTTTTCAACGACTCATCCGTTTCAGTACCGCGTTTTTTCAAGCGGTTCACCAATTCCTCCATCGTGGGCGGCTCTATAAACACAGCAAGGGCGTTTTCTCCGTAGAACTTCTTGATATTCAAACCTCCCAACACATCCACATCAAAAATCACCGTTCCCCCATTCTTCCAGATACGTTCCACTTCGCATTTCAGCGAGCCATAGAACTGGTCCTTATAAACCTCCTGCCACTCCAGAAACTCGTCGTTGGCAAGGCGCTCCTTAAACTGTTCCGGGGTGATGAAATAGTAGTCTTTGCCATCCACCTCATAGTCGCGCTTGTTGCGAGTAGTGGCCGAAATGGAGAATTTGAGTTCCGGCACGGCGTCCAACAGATGGCGGACGATGGAGGTTTTGCCGGCGCCTGACGGGGCGGATACAATGATGACTTTCCCTTGCATATTCCGAGATTTACAGGGTGCAAAGATACCGCTTTTTTTGTACTTTTGCGTTCCCAAAACAAGCACTATGGAAAAGTCGTCAGAAACCCCCTTAATGAGACAATACAACAAGTTCAAGGCACAGCATCCTGACGCTATCCTGTTGTTTCGGGTAGGCGATTTTTACGAAACCTACGGGGAGGATGCCATCACCTCATCCAAAGTGCTGGGCATCACGCTCACAAAGCACGGCAAAGGGCTGACACAGACTGAGTTGGCTGGTTTTCCGCACCATGCACTGGACGTGTATCTGCCCAAGCTCGTGCGCGCGGGCCTGCGCGTGGCCATCTGCGAGCAACTGGAAGACCCCAAACTCACCAAGACCCTCGTCAAGCGCGGCATCACCGAAATGGTGACACCCGGTGTGTCCGTGAACGACAAAGTGCTGGAACAGCGCGAGAACAACTTCCTCGCCGCCATCCAGTTTACCGAGAAAATCTGTGGCATCGCATTTGTGGACATCTCCACTGGCGAGTTTTACGTGGCCGAAGGCGATTACGACTACATCGACAAACTCTTCCAGAACTTCAAACCCTCGGAGCTGGTCATCCAAAAGGGCAAATCGGCCGCTTTCCGCGAACACTTTGGAGAGAAAATGCTGCTTTCCACTTTGGACGACTGGGTTTTCATGTCCGATTACGCCAACGAACTGCTGACCAAGCATTTTCAGACTACCTCACTGAAGGGTTTTGGCGTGGACAACCTGCCCAACGGCATCATTGCCGCCGGAGCCGCGTTGCATTATCTCTATGAGACACAAAACCATAGAATCCAGCATATCAACAAGATAAACCGCATTGAGGAAGAGCATTATGTGTGGCTCGACCGCTTCACCATCCGCAACTTGGAACTGGTGCACTCACCCAACGAGAACGCCGTAACCCTGCTGCAAGTGCTCGACCAGACGCAAACGCCCATGGGCTCGCGTATGCTTCGCAAATGGATGCTAATGCCCCTGAAAGAGAAAGTGCTGATTGACGAGCGCCTTTCCATTGTGGAGTATCTGATTAATAACGAGCAACTTGCCGACGACCTCTTGGGCACGCTCAAGCGAATGGGCGACCTGGAGCGTATGGTGTCGAAGATTGCCACTGGCAAGATAAATCCCCGCGAAGTACTGCAGTTGGCGCGTGCGTTGCGTTCCATTGAGAAAATGCAGGCCTACTGCAAGCAAGCCGACCACCCTGCCCTGGCCAAGATTGCCGAGCAGTTTAATCCGTGCCTGTCGGTATGCGCCCGCATTGAGAAAGAAATCCAGGACGACCCGCCAGTGGTGGTCAGTAAGGGCGGCGTATTCAACCGTGGCGTGGACCAGGAACTGGACGACCTGTTTGCCTTGGCCACCAATAGCAAAGAGGTATTGGCCGACATTCAGCGCAGGGAAGCCGAAAGAACCGGCATCACCTCGCTCAAAATCGGATTCAACAATGTATTCGGCTATTATCTGGAGGTCACCAATGTGCACAAGGACAAGGTGCCGGCGGAATGGACGCGCAAGCAGACCCTCACCAACGGCGAGCGGTACATCACGGAAGAACTTAAAGAACTGGAATCCAAGATATTGGGTGCGCAAGACCGCATGTTGGAGATTGAATCGCGCTTATATAATGATTTGTTAATCAGCTTATTGGATTATATAAACCTCATCCAACTGGATGCGCGTTTGGCGGCCCGTTTGGATGTGCTGCTCTGTTTTGCCTGCGTGTCGAAAGAGAACCGCTACGCCAAACCGAAAATCACGGAGGGCACCTCGTTGAAAATCAAGGAGGGACGGCATCCGGTGATTGAGAAGCAACTGCCGCCGGGCGAGGTCTATATTGCCAACGACGTGCAGTTAGACAACGACAAGCAGCAGATCATCATCATCACAGGTCCGAATATGTCGGGTAAGTCGGCATTGTTGAGGCAGACCGCCCTCATTGTGCTGATGGGCCAGATGGGCTGTTTTGTGCCGGCCAAGAGCGCGGAAATCGGCATTGTAGATAAGGTTTTCACCCGTGTAGGCGCATCGGACAACATTTCCACTGGAGAATCCACGTTCATGGTGGAGATGAACGAAACGGCCAGCATCCTGAACAACATCTCCAGCCGGAGTTTGATTTTGCTGGACGAAATCGGGCGCGGCACCAGCACTTACGACGGCGTGTCCATCGCCTGGTCCATCGCCGAGTATTTGCACGAAAATCCTTACCACCGCGCCAAGGTGCTCTTTGCCACGCACTACCACGAACTGAACGACATGGCAGCGCAGTTCCACCGCATCAAGAACTACCATGTCTCCGTGAAGGAGATTGACAATAAAGTCTTCTTTATGAGAAAGTTGGAACCGGGTGGCAGCGAGCATAGTTTCGGTATCCATGTAGCCCGCATGGCCGGCATGCCCGCGCAGGTGCTCAAGCGCGCCAACGAAATCCTCAAGCAGTTGGAAACCTCGCGCAACAACGCCAGCGGCGAAAAGAGTCTCATTGAAAAATCGACCCCTGGTTACCAACTCAGTTTCATCAACCTGGACGACCCGCTTTTGTTAGAGGTGAAGGATCTGATTGTCGGACTGAACATCAACAGTCTCACGCCCGTAGAGGCGCTCATGAAGCTGAATGAAATCCAGCAACTGCTGACGGGAAAGAAGTGATGCAAACTCGCCTAAGGGCGCGCTAAAGACAATGATATTTATTTGATGTTCCCGAAGTGCGACTCAAGCCATGCAGCTTGATTTGCATCCAATTTTTTAGACAGGATTTGACGTTTTATTCCGTGCAATTCCAGCTCGTTTCGTGTAAGGCCCGCGCCCTTGTAAACGGGTGAAACACTTTGCAGTTTGAAGCAGGAATTATCAGGTTCAAACTTGGTTTTCCAATATTTGGCATCATCTCGGGTGCTGGTCGTATCCACCACCTCCAACCTGTACATTACACGATTGTGGATTTTATCCGAAATGAAAAGATATACAATATCTCCTATCTGAAGGTGTCTTTCACCTCTTCCGCATTTCTTCCACCAATAACAGCCACCAAGTTCTTGTATGCAACGAATATGATCAATCCTGTTTTCTTTTGCTATAAAAATATAACTATCCATATTATTTAGAATTATTATACAACGTCTACAGAGTTTAAAAAGCCATTATGAATGCCATGATTATACCACACACTATTTCTATTATTGTTATTATCATAAAAAACTTAATCATTTTACGCAACACTTCTAATTTATCGAGAACAGCGTTGCGGAAGAGTTTATTTTGTGATTCTTCCGAATCTAAATTGGGACAATACTTACAAATTAGTGAATATTCTTCATCTGTTATATCCAATGCTTTTTTTTCTCCTGTATATCGATAATATCCTTTATCATCTTTCAAGTTATATCCCATTTCTATAGAATCTTTATCGCGCCAAGGACTGTATTCTTTTTTTGCATCTTTAACATACTCACATAAACCCAACTGTATCAAATGGTTTTCCTGCTCCTTTTTTTGCCTTTCAATTTGCTTTTGGATAAATTCTTCAACTTGTGGATTCATAACATTCTCCGCCGTTTTTCCTGTCGGCACGTCAGGTTTGTTTATACCTACTCTGAAAATGCGGTTTTCGGCACACCCGCCATCTGAACAGGATGCTTTGTTAAAATAAGAGCATAAAGAAAGGCATGAATCCTTTCGTTTAATCACTTATTTCTGTCTGGAAATACCATTGTGCAAATAAGGGAACGAATAATTCACGCCTAAAACGTGAACTCTCATCTTCTTATTCTCGCACATTTGCAATGTTTTCCAGACTTTGCGATAGGAGAACAAGAGCGTCAAGCTTAATATGTCTAATAAAAACCGTCAACCATACAGCAACAACGCCTTTGGATTAACGAGGGCAAAGATACACAATTTTCAATACCGCACAGGTGGAATTTGGTTTCCGGATGATAATAATGCCCGCAGGCCTAACGGCCTGCGATGAAAACAACATGTCCCACACCATGGTTCCTACCTGTGCCTGCAGACCTGACGGCCTGCAGGGCATAACCAACATCAATAGGATAGTTCACAATAATCGCGCAGTCCGTTGAAATTGCCGACTCTCCTTATGGTATAAATACATAAACAATATTAAGAGACAGCGAAGAAACGCAAAATAATTGTGCAGTCCGCTAGGACTGCCTGCACTGGTAGAACATCAAGGGCCACACATTTAATCGCACGCCGGCAGGTGTGCGGGCATCTGACGGCCTGCAGCGCACAAGCAAAACCAATAGAACAATCACGGAAAATCACAATAATTGCGCAGTCCGTTAGGACTGCCTGCACTGGTAGAACATTACATGCCACACATTAAAATCGCACACCGGCAGGTGTGCGGGCATCTGACGGCCTGCAGCACATAAGCAAAACCAATAGAACAACAACGCATATCACAATAATTGCGCAGTCCGTTAGGACTGCTTGCACGGGTAAACATCATGACACACATCATATCGCACGCCGGCAGGCGTGCGGGCATCTGACGGCCTGCAGCGCACAAGCAAAACCAATAGAACAACAACGAATATCACAATAATTGTGCAGTCCGCTAGGACTGCCTGCACTGGTAGAACATCAAGGGCCACACATT
>R23__coassemble_52_pt1 | contig 80726 bp, 72 predicted proteins | sample R23__metabat2_high_PE_022 | metagenome-assembled genome bin R23
AAACTGTTCGAAACACTAGTAAAATCCGAGTTCTCGGACGGGCTGGGGGGGGGTAAATAAACATCAGCCCATTATTACATTGCTGTCTATAAACAAAAAAGAGAGGATGACCGTTAGATAGTCACCCTCTCTTGTTATGAATGAACAAATTCAAACTACTAGAATTTATCGGCGTTATCTACCAACAATTTGTTCTTCTTGTTATAAGTGAGAAGCAGATAAAGTTCCTCAGCCAGACAGAGCACGAGCACTACGATGGCTACAACAACCATATTACCATGGTTAGCCTTATAGAACAGCGGTCCTTCGGAGAAGAAAGTCTTGAAAAGCACGAAGTTCATCAACCAAACGCTGCACAAAGTCAGAATCCACCAAATACCCATGTGAATACCGCTATTGTCCACAAACGTGTCTTTCTTATCTTCAGGAATCGTCACGATGCCTTTGTCTTCCAGCACATAATCTGTTTCGTCCCATATTTCCTTGAAGAAGTTGAGCGGTTTCAACAGGTGATAAACTGGAATAAGCCAAGAGACGTATGACATCCAGGCGGGCATGCCGTCCTTCATCCAATGGGCGATAGCATGAAGATTCTTGGAGTTTTTGTAGTTCCAGGTAGCAAACATGAGAATCTTACACAGGAAAACAATCAAGGTAATCACGGCTATCATGATGAAAGCGGATTTTGCTTTGTCATTATCTTCATTCATTTGATCCCATTCTGCTTTCAGAGGAGTGTATTCAGCCTCGTTTTGCGCTACTAGCTCCAAATGGTTGTCCATCGTTTTCTTCTTTTCAGAAAGAGTGTTCTTAGTTACAGAGATGCTCTCTTCCAAAGTTTTTTTGGCATCTTTCTTGGCAGTCGGAAGCTTCTGTTGCAGGGTATCAAGTTTGTATTGATAATAGGCCACCTCGGCACTGTCCTGTTTCAGGGGGTGCTGGGCCATCACATAGTTTTCGTAGGCCTTCTCATAGCCGGCTCTGGCTTCAACGACCTTGACATTGGTCTTGTCAAATTTCAGCAGGAAGAGCATGGAAACCACGAATAATACCAGTAGTAATAGGTTGAGCAGAAGCGTCAACTTGCTCCACAAGGAATTGTTGGTAATGTTTTTCATCTTACAATATTATTTTATGTTACTAATTATCAATACAATAATAACCCAAATGTAAATTTGGAAGCAGACGCAAAAGTAAAAAAAATATTTGGTAATTAGAAGATAATGGCAAAAAAAAATAAATACTTCCCAAGTAATCAAAAAAAATGTATTTTTGCAGCCTCAAAAACGGCGGGGTGTAGCGCAGTTGGTAGCGCGCTACGTTCGGGACGTAGAGGCCGGAAGTTCGAGTCTTCTCACCCCGACCAAGCAAAAAAGGCAATCCTATGGGGTTGCTTTTTTTTATGGCAATAATTGAGATTCCGCCGTTCGCAATGTTCACGGCGGAATGGTGCGTGCTCCAAAAGAATTCTTGGGAAAAAATGGTAGAGGTTATAATCGGTCAAGCACCGTTTTACACAACTCATGCATCAGACCGTGGTAATCATCCAGGAACTTTCCAGTGACGCGGTTGGCGATAATCAGACAGACCGTCAGTGGATTATGGCCGAGCACATTGCCGAGACCGTAGATGGCGGAGCATTCCATTTCCATATTGGTCACCTGCAATCCGTTATGATGGAAAGCCTCAATTCTGCGGTTCAACTCCGGATACATGAGCGGGGCGCGCACCTGACGGCCCTGCGGGCCGAAGAAGCCGGGCGCACTGATGGTGACACCCTGTTTCATGTCAAAGGCGATGCGCCGGAGCAGGTCGGGGCTTGCAGGCGTGCAGTACGGGTGTGGCAAACGCGCGTCCCAGCCGGTCTGCCGTATGAAATCATCCACCAGTTCCTTCTCGTTGAAATCCCCATAGTTGTAGAATTGGAGCACCCCATCAATACCGAATCCGTGAGAGGAGGCAACGAAAGAACCGCATTCAACGTCAGGATTCAACGCCCCGGAAGTGCCGATGCGCACCAAGTTGAGCGTACGATGACCTGGGTTGACCTCACGAGTGGTCAAATCAATGTTGGCCACCGCATCCAACTCGTTCAACACTATGTCAATATTGTCCGTGCCCATACCCGTGGAAATCACAGACACCCGCTTCCCCTTGTACGTTCCCGTGTGCGTAATCAGCTCTCGGTTCTGCTTTTTCACGTCAATCGTGTCGAGCATCACCGAAAGCATGGGCACGCGCCCAGGGTCCCCGACCAGAATCACATTATCGGCAAGTTCGTCAGGATGCAAGTTGAGGTGATATATGGCACCGTCTTTCTGTAGCGGAAGTTCTGAAGCTGGAATTCTCATAACAATAATATTTACATTCTTACAAATTGAGTGCAAATATACAAAATATACTTTGAATTTTGGATTTTGAACTTTGAATATGATTTTGTATCTTTGCAGCCTTAATTTTACATATAGATGGAAAATAATTCAGGAGAGAATAAACATAACAACCACAGACATAAACGTCACAACAGACCCCGTAATAATCAAAAGGAAAGAAATCAAAATCGCCAGCTCAACGAAGAGCAGGAGAACATCACCGAAACACAGGCACAGGATATTCCCACGAATGACCAGCTGCAAAGCCAGACCGAAGGCAACGCAATGTTAGAGGATGACGACCCTGATGATATTGGCAACATTTCCGACATTGAGCCAAAAAAGGTGGTGAAGCATGTCACGGAAGATGACAAAGACCACACACAGGCTGAGGATTGGGAAAAGTATCTGGACATAGACATCCGCACGGGATTATCCCCCGAATCCGCCAAAATCGCGGAGAACATATTCCTGACCCGCGGGTTGAGTGACACACCAGAGCCAGAGCGCACGCACTGCAGACAGTATCAATACAATGCCTGCAAGTTGCCCACGTACGACTGGATCTCCAAATTGGACATTTCTCTGGATTACACGGAATTTCCCATTGCGGAGGTCCGTTTCAAGAACAGCCATAAGGACTTCTACCTGCTGCCGCAGGAAGGTGTTTTCAAGGTGGGCGACATCGTGGCGGTGGAGTCCAACCCCGGACATGACATCGGCATCATCTCCATGTTAGGTCTGCAAGTAAAACGCCAGTTGGAGCACAAGCGCATTGCGCCGGAGAATGTCACCAAGAAACTGTACCGCACAGCCCGATACGCCGACATCGAAGAGTGGATCGCCACAGTTGGATTGGAGCACGAAACCATGCTCAAGTCACGCTACACGGCCTGGGATTTGAATTTGAAGATGAAGGTGAACGATGTGGAATACCAGGGCGACGGCACCAAGGCTATTTTCTACTATTCCGCCGAGGAACGCGTGGATTTCCGTGAGCTGATCAAGATTCTTGCGGAGTTGTTCCACATCCGCATTGAGATGCGCCAAATCGGCGTGCGCCAGGAGGCCGCCCGTCTGGGTGGTCTGGGCTCCTGCGGACGCGAACTCTGCTGCTCGTCGTGGCTCACCAACTTCCAGTCCGTCAGCACCAACACCGCACGCACGCAGCAACTCTCCCTCAACCCGCAGAAACTGGCCGGCATGTGCGGCAAACTCAAATGCTGCCTCAACTTCGAGCAGGAAACCTATCAGCAGGAACTGAAGGAGTTCCCCTCCCCCAGCATACATCTCAAAACCAAGAAGGGCAAGGGTTTCTACAACAAAATCGACATCTTCAAGAAAATTGTCTGGTACTCCTACGCCGACGACCCGTCCACCATCTTCGCCCTGCCTTTGGACAAGGTGAAACAAATCATCAAGATGAACGAGAGCGGCAAATACCCCGACACGCTCGAGGAGTTCGCCAGCGTGAACCAGAAGAAGGTGGACGAGGGCAACAACTACAGCATGGACGAGCTCAAGCACATCGCTGACGAAAAATAGTAACGTATTAGCACTTGCAACAATGAAAAAGATTGTCTGGCTGACATTTACAATCGTTCTGGTTTGCACTTCCTGCAACAAGAATGTCTTTTACAGCGACATACAGAACCTGCCCGACGAGAAGTGGGACATCAAGAAGCCGCTGACATTCACGGTCGATATCACCGACTCGATGCAGTATTTCGACATGTACATGCATGTGCGCAACACCACCGATTTCCAGACACAGAACTTCTATGTGTTCATGAACACGAAATACCCCGACGGGCACAGCGAGCAGGACACTTTAGGGTTCATTTTGTGCGACAAGTTCGGCAAATGGACCGGCAAGGGCCAGGGGCGCATCAAGGACAACAAGTTCCTATTCCAGCCCAATGTGCGGTTCCCCTTCAACGGCACTTACACCTTCACCATCACGCAGGGCATGCGCGAGGATGTAGTGACCGGCATCAGCGATTTCGGCATCACCTTGGAGAAACACCAATAATTATTCCAACTGCCAGTCGGTCAGTTTCATGTCGTCATCCAAGAGGATGGCGAGATAATTCATGTATCGTGATTCGGCAATGTCGCCGCGTTCAACGGCTTCATGCACCGCGCAACCGGGCTCGTGCGTGTGCGAGCAGTCGTCAAACTTGCACTTGTTGTTATAAGCCCGGATTTCCGGGAAGTAATCCCGTATCTCCTCCTTGGAATATTGTATCAGCCCGAACTCCTTGATGCCCGGCGTGTCCATGACAAAACCGCCGGTCAGCGGGAACATTTCCGCAAAAGTGGTCGTGTGGCGGCCTTTGAGATGCTGCCGCGAAATCTCCCCCACGCGCAAATCCAACGCAGGATCCAGACAAGTGATCAGCGCAGATTTGCCGGTGCCGGAATGCCCGCTGAACAGGGCCACCCCGCCCGCCATTCTCTGGCGCAACGTTTCCACCCCCTCGCCCGTGACCGCCGAGGTGCACACAGCCTCATAGCCAATCCCGGTGTACAATTCCGCCAACTGACGCACCAATTCCCGTTCCTGCTCCGTGTAAATGTCCATCTTGTTGAAAACAAGACAGACCGGTATGCGGAAGCCCTCGGCGGACACCAAGAAGCGGTCGATGAACCCCAACGAGGTGCGCGGTTCCTTCAAGGTTACCAAAAGAAAACACACATCTATATTGGCGGCAATCACATGGCTGATTTTGGAGAGATTGGTGGATTTGCGCTCGATGAAATTGCGCCGTTGCTCAATCTGCGTAATCGTCCCTGTGCCGTCCTCCTCCAACTCGAACTCCACCCAGTCGCCCACCACCACGGGGTTGGTGTGCTTGATACCCTTGATACGGAACTGCCCGCGCAGGCGGCATTGCACCACCTGCCCGTCTTCCTGACGGGCCTGGTACCAGCTGCCGGTAGATTTGGTGATGAGGGCTCTCATATTTTCTGTTTTGTATGGGCGAATTATTATTCACCCATACGGATTCGTTGTTTGGTCTGACGGTCGATTTCCAGATATTCCTCCACAGATTGCGGCGTGCAATAATCGGCCTTGGCCAGTGCGTCCTCAATAAGGGAGGGAATGTCCGCATAGCGGATTTTCCCCTCCAGGAACCACTGCACGGCCATCTCGTTGGCGGCGTTCATCACGCAGGGCAGGTTACCGCCCCGGCGCGAAGCCTCGTATGCGATGCGCAAGCACGGGAAGTTGTCCAAATCAGGTTTTTCGAAGGTAAGCTGAGGATAGTCGGCGAAGCTGAAACGGGGGAACCCGTTCTCCAACCGCAACGGGTAGGTGACAGCGTACTGAATGGGCAGTTTCATGTCGGGCACGCCGAGCTGCGCCTTGATGGAGCCGTCGCGGAACTGCACCAGCGAGTGCACCACCGACTGCGGGTGCACCACCACTTCAATGTTGTCCAGCGACACATCAAAGAGCCACTTGGCCTCAATCACCTCCAAGCCCTTGTTCATGAGCGTGGAGCTGTCGATGGTCACCTTGGGGCCCATATTCCAGTTGGGGTGCTTGAGAGCCCGCTCCAAGGTCACCTCTTGCAATTCCTCTTTTGTCCAGCCGCGGAACGGGCCGCCGGAAGCCGTGATGATGAGTTTCTCAATGGGGTTGAACTGCTCGCCAGCCAAGCATTGGAAAATAGCAGAATGCTCAGAGTCAACGGGATAGATAGGTACCTGACGCTCTTTGGCCTTGCGGGTCATCAGCTCGCCAGCCACCACCAACGTCTCTTTGTTGGCCAACGCAATGAGCTTGCCGCAGTCGATGGCGTGATAGATGGGACGCAGGCCCGCCACTCCGACAATGCAGGAAAGCACCATATCGACACACTCCATCTCGCACACATCGCACAGAGACTGCTCGCCACAAAAGACTTTGATATCTTCATCGGCAAGTGCCTCTTTCACTTTCCGGTACGCCTCTTCCTGTACCACCACCACAATATTGGGCTTATACGCCAACGCCTGCTGAATCAGCAGGTCGGCGCTGGAATTGGCCGCAATGACCTCCAGCTGCAGCAGATCGGGATACTGCGCAATGACCTGCAACGACTGTACGCCCATGGAGCCGGTGGAGCCCAGCAGGGCTATTCTACGCTTGTGCGCCTGTTCGTTCATTATTGATGGCTTTCTATCGTCTTGCAAATATCAGCGAACACATGCTCAATGTCCTGCATGCCATTCAGTTGAATGAGTTTACCTTGATTCTTGTAGTAGTCAACCAACGGCATGGTCTGCTCGAAAAAGTTGGCCACACGCGCCTTCACCGTTTCCGGCGTGTCATCCGCACGGTTCTCTAATTGGGCACGTTTGAGAATACGTTTTTCAACTTCTTCCATCTCCACATACAGATAGAGTACCATACTAATGTTCAAATCCTTGAAAAGATTCTTGTCGTCCAACATCTCAGCCTGCTTGATGGTGCGTGGCACACCGTCGAAAATGAAACCCTTGCTGTCAGCGTGTTTCTGGATATGGTTGTTGAGCATCCCCAAAGTAATGTCATCCGGGCAAAGGTCTCCGCGGTTGATGATTTCCTGGGCTTTCAAACCCAGCGGGGTCTTGTTTGAAATTTCATAACGGAAAAGGTCTCCTGTGGAGACATGGTCGAAGCCGAATTTTTCGGCGATGAGCTTAGCTTGCGTGCCTTTCCCGCTGCCGGGAGCACCAAAGAGAACAATATTCGTCTGCATAATGATGTGTTTTTTATTGATGAGGGCGTTTTATCAAACGCCCTTACATTGATTATTCGATTTTGAGTTGGTATATGTCGGGGAAATTGCGCCCGTAGCCGTCGTAGTCGAGGCCGCGGCCCACCACAAACTTGTTGGGGATGGAAAAAGCGCAATAGTGTATGGGCAAATCCAGCATGTAGGCCTCAGGCTTGTAAGTCATGGTGGCGATGCGCAGATCTTTCAGGCCCGTGGGCTCGAGCATTTCCACCAAATGTTTGTAAGTACGCCCTGTATCAATGATATCCTCCAGAATAATCACGCGCTTGCCGCGCAAGTCTTCCGTGAGTCCGATGAGGTTTTTGACCACATTGGTGGATTGTGTACCACTATATGAAGAGAGTTTCACACAGGAGATCCTGCATTGGATGGTCAAGCGTTTGAGCAAGTCAACAGCAAAGACGATAGCCCCGTTGAGAGTCACTAACAGAACCGGATCATCATTTTTGTATTCTTCGTTAATCTGGTCGGCCACCTTCTGAATAGCGGCATCTATCTCCTCTCCGGGGATAAATTTGACAAATGTCTTATCTAAAATAGTTACAGAATCCATCATATACGTTTAGCAAATCGCTGGCAAAAGTACAAAATTGTTATGAAAAAGTACATATTTTTTATTATTTTTGCGCACTCAAAAAACAGGGGATGAAGAGAGCGTTTCTATCTATCTACAAATACCTACACACACACACAACAATCCTATGGGGCAGCCTTCTGCTCCTGGTTTTGTTGTGTGTTTGCAGCATACTCCGGCTGTCCTTCGTGGAAGACATCTCCAGCTTCCTGCCCGGCGGCAAGCAAAATGAGCGCATCAACTACGCCTACGAACATTTAGGAGGCGACAACAAGATTATTGTCAGCATCAGCATGGCCGACACCAAGCAGGAAGCGGACCATGAAATGCTGTCAGAGGCTGCCGACCTTTTCGCAGAACGCATAGCCACAGACGACAAAGACAGTCTCGTAAAAGGCATTCTGTACACCGTGGATGAGACGATGATGTCGGATGTCACGGAGTTTGTCGTGGAGAACCTGCCCTACTTCCTCACGGAGGAGGACTATCGCAGGATGGACACGATGCTCACGCCAGAGCACATCGACGGGCAGTTGGCCGCTGACCGGCAATTGTTGGCCTCCCCTGTCCCCATGATGCGCACACTGATACAACGCGATCCGTTGTTTTTTTCAGGTCCTGTTCTGCAGTCACTCTCCAACTTCAACATGGATGAGGGCTATCAGACGGAAAACGACCATATCTTCAGCAAGTCGGGCAATGAGGCTCTGGTAATTGTCACCAGCCAGTATCCGCTCAGCGAGACCAAGAACAATGGGAAACTGATCAAGGACATTGAGCGTGCTGCTCGTGAAGTGGAAAAGGACATGGGCGGGAAAGTTCACATCAGCAGTTTCGGGGCTTCGCAGATTTCCATCACCAATTCATCCCAGATAAAAAAAGACAGTTTCACGGCCATCGGATTGTCCCTGCTGCTCATCCTGGCCCTGCTGATATACTACTACCGCAATTTCCGCAGCATACTGATGATTCTGGTTTCCATCACCTTCGGCGCATTGTTTGCCTTGGGGATCATCGCCATCGTTAAGAATCCGGTATCGCTCATCGCCATCGGAGCAGCCTCCATCATCATGGGCATTGCCATCAACTATCCCATACATTTCCTGTCGCATTTCAAGCGGACGGATGACAAGGAAAAAATCATCAAGGAAATCGTGACCCCGCTGTTAATCGGCAACATCACCACGGTGGGCGCATTCCTCAGTTTGATGTTCATCAGTTCACCGGCCATGAAAGACTTGGGACTGTTTGCAGCCCTGCTGCTGGTCGGCACTATTCTTTTCGTATTGATATTCCTGCCGCATCTGATGGGCAAGCATTTCCAAGGCAAAGAACGCGGGCTGGCTTTCCGCCCTGTTGCCGAGTTCAAGCCTGAGAACGTCAAAGGACTGTTCTGGGTAATTTTAGCTCTCACTGTAGTATTCTATATCTTCAGTTCGCGAACCTCCTTTGACACCGACATGCACCACATCAACTACATGACAAAGGAGCAGAAAGCGATGATGGACAAAATGCGCGCGAACACCGACACTACTGTGCGCACCCTCTATTTTGTTTCCGAGGGCACCACCTTGAATCAAGCGCTGCTCAACTATGACAACGCATCCGCCGAACTCCAAGCCATAGCCCAAGACAACCCTTCTGTCATCACAAAAGTCAGCGGCATCGGCCGTTTCCTGCCCGCCAAACAGACCCAACAGGAACGCATTGCGCGCTGGAATGCATTTTGGGAAGAGCACCGAGAAGGTTATCTGGCAGCATTGGATCATGCAGCCATCTCTAACGGTTTCAAACCTGAGGCCTTCCAGCCCTGCAAGGAGATTGTTGAGCGGACCTACGCTCCACAAGATGCAGAGTACTTCGACCTCATCACTGATAACCTTGCCCACAATTTCATCTCCCAAGAGGGCAACCGTGTGATGGTTTATAATATAATTCAGGCAAAATCCACAAATGCGGCCGACATCGAGAGCCAGCTGAACCAGATAGGTGGCGGCACCTTTGCGTTTACCGACAGTTCCATCGCCAGCAGGCTGGTCGGTGCCCTGTCGCACGACTTCGACTATGTGCTCTACATCTGCGGGGTCATCGTGTTCGCCTTCCTGCTCTTCTCCTTCGGCAGAATCGAAATCAGCATCATGGCCTTCTTGCCGCTCTTCACCGCCTGGATCTGGATTCTGGGCGTCATGGGCATCACAGGCATCCAGTTCAACATCGTCAACATCATCCTCGCCACCTTCATCTTCGGCATGGGTGACGACTATTCGATATTTGTCACGGAGGGGCTCATCTACGAATACGCCTACGGTAGGAAGATGCTGTCGCAGTTCAAGAACTCCATCATCCTATCCTCCTCCATCATGTTCATCGGCATCGGCATGCTGATATTCGCCAAGCATCCGGCCATGCGCTCGTTGGCGGAGGTCACCATGATCGGCATGTTTTCCGTGGTCCTGATGGCCTATGTCATCCCGCCCATCATCTTCAAATGGCTGACGCTACGCAAGGGCAAACCGCGCCGCCAACCTGTCACCATCAGCAGCCTATTCCGCAGCGTCATCGGATTCCCCTACTTCTTCTTCGGGATACTGGTACTCTCCGGTGGCGGTTTGATATGGCTCAGGCTGGGCAAACGCACCGACGAACACAAACTGAAATACCACAAGTTGCTGCGGAGACTGTTGTTCTCCACCGCCCGTGTCATACCTTATTCATCCTTCTCCATTGAGAATCCTCATGAAGAGAACTTCGAGAAACCGGCCGTCATCATCTGCAACCATCAGTCGCATTTCGATCTCATGTATTTGTTGATGCTGCATCCGAAGATGATTGTCCTCACCAACGATTGGGCTTGGAACACGCTGTTATACAGGCAAGTCGTACGCAACGCCGACTATTTGCCTGCATCGTATGGAATGGACTCCAATTTCCCGAAAATCCAGGCTATGGTGGATAAAGGTTATTCTGTGCTGGTGTTCCCTGAAGGCACACGGTCGTTTGACCACAACATCCTGCGATTCCATCAGGGTGCCTTCCATCTGGCCGACAAGTTGGGATTGGACATTCTGCCCATCGTGACGCACGGCATCGGCGACATGTTCCCGAAACACGACACCTGCATCCATCGCGGCATCGTCACCATATCCATCCAGGAGCGCATTCATCCGGACAACACGGACTACAGGAGCGGCAAGAGCCACATGGAAACAGCCCGGCTTTTCCGCCAGTACTACATCCGGGAATTTGGCAAGCTGCGCGAGCGTTGCGAAACACCGGAATATTTGAAAGACATTGTGTATCACAACTACATATACAAAGGCAAAGAGGTGGAATCTTCCTGCCGACGCAAGCTTAGCTGGGTTACGGAACTGATTTCCGCTCTGGAGAATGTTCCCGACGGAAGCAGCGTGCTGTACAAGCATTGCGGCAACGGCGAATTTTCGTTGATGGCCGCCCTGTATCGCAAGCACATCACCGTCACCGCATACGATGCGGATCCAGACTCCATCGCCCTCGCCGCCCACTGCTTCTCTGTCCCTGACAATCTGCACTACACCAACGAACGACCTGACGACACAGCTTTTGATTACATCCTTGATGAATCCGAACTATTATCCAAACACTCATAATCCGAAAATTTAATGGCCAACACTAAATATGACATAGCGATTCTCGGCACAGGCCTCGGCGGGCTCGTTTGCGGCTACATGCTCAGCAAAAACGGGTTCAACGTGATCTTGTTAGAGAAAAACGCCCAAATTGGAGGATGCCTTCAGACTTTCAAGCGTTTTGGTGTGAAATTCGACACTGGAATGCACTACATCGGCAGCATGTTGGAAGGACAGATCCTGCACAGACTGTTCAACTATCTGAATCTTTTGCCGGATATCAAGCTCAACCGTCTGGATGAGGAAGGGTATGATCGGCTGTCCATTGGAGGAAAGCAATATCGATACGCCTCCGGCTACGATCATTTTGTCGAGACTTTATGTCAGTATTTCCCGAACAGCCGACATGATATCGAGGAGTATGTGAAACAGCTCCGCAACATTGCCAACGCCTCGCCACTGTACAATTTACGGAAAGTGGAGGACTATGTGTTCATCGAGGCCGATTACATCAAGACCAGCATCAACGATTTCATCGCATCCATCACGAAGGACTATACTTTGCAGAACGTGCTGGCCGGCAACCTGCCATTGTACGCCGGTGTGAAGGACAAAACACCGACCTACATCCATGCCTTGATCAACAATTTCTACATCCAAAGTGCATGGCGCATCATCAACGGCAGCGATTCCATTGCCAAATCCCTCGCCAACTCCATCCAGTCCTTCGGCGGCACCATCCGTACCAAAAGCGAAGTGTCTGAAATCGTGTGCAACGATACTCACGCCATCGGCGTCCGGCTGGCCGACGGGGAGTTCATCGAGGCCAAGAGCATCGTCTCCAACATTCATCCGCAAGCCACGCTGCAGATGATCAACTCGCACCTGATCCGCAAAGCCTATCGGGTGCGTATCAACGACTTGGAAAACACCATCTCCAACTTTACTCTTTATATCAAGTTTAAGGAAAAAGCCACGCCCTACCTCAACTACAATTATTATTATTACAAACAGGATGATGTTTGGAAAGCCAACGAGCGCAAAGCCGGCGACCCGTTGCAGAGCTACCTGTTCATGCACCAGTGCGCACGCGAGGACCAGCAATGGGCGGAGAGTGCGGAGATGATCGGTTACATGAAATTCGACGAGGTGCTAAAATGGGAAAATACCACCGTAGGCAAAAGAGGCGATGACTACCTGGCTTTCAAACAGGCCACCGCCGAGCATTATCTGGACGTGCTGGAGCAATCGTTCCCGGGCATCCGTTCCACCATAGAGGCCTATGAGACCTCCACGCCCCTGACCTACCGCGACTACACGGCCACCAAAGATGGGTCCATGTATGGCATCATCCGCGACAAGAACTTCCCGACGCAGACCTTGGTGTCGCAGCGCACCAAGATTCCCAACCTGTTCCTCACGGGGCAGAACATCAACTCGCACGGCATCCTGGGCGTGACCATCGGAGCCGCCCTCACCTGCGCCGAGTTCTTGGGACTAAATAAGATAATTGATGAGATAGAAGGGGGTAGGAGATAAGAATTTAGAGATTAGAATTTAGAGATTAGAGATTAGAAAATTACAAAACAATAACAATATGAAACTTAAACTGATTTATCCCAGATGGAAGAAACTGCCAGGGCAGACCACCTTCACATTGCCGCCTCACGGTCCTGTGGTATTCGCCGCCACACTACCAGAAGAGGTGGAGGTCTCCTTCACCGATGAGAATGTGGAGGACCTTGACATGGACGAGGAATGCGATGTGGTAGCCATCTCCATGATGTTGACCACTCAGGTGAAGCGGGGCTGGGCCATCGCTGACGCCTACCGCGCCAAGGGCATTCCCGTGATGTTTGGCGGTATCTCTACCATGTTGCACGCCGAAGAGACCCTTTTGCACGCCGATTCCATCTTTTTAGGCGAGTCGGAGGGCCGATCTGCGCAAGTGATTGAAGACCTCAAAAACGGCAAACTCAAGAAAGTCTATAACTACATGGGCAACCAGCCCGACATCGCGTTAGTGGGCCCCGCGCGCCGCGACCTGTACAAGCGCGAGCTGTACAACCACAAGGGCGTGCAGATGGTCGATCTGTTCCACGCCTCCCGCGGATGCCGCTTCAGCTGCTACCCTTGCGCCGTTTCTTACCTCGGAGGCCGCTGCTTCCGTCCCAGACCCATCGACCAGACCATCGCCGATCTGGAGACCATCGACAACAACCGACTCTTCATCGTCGATAACTCGCTGGCCCAGAACAAGCAATGGGAAATGGACCTCTTCCGCGAGATGATTCCTTTGAAGAAAAAATGGATCAGCCATACCATTGAGGACGACCCGCAGGTACTTGACCTCGCGGCACAAGCCGGAGCATGGTACGTTTACCAGGCCGTGTACGACACCTCCGACTATATCAAGGAGCGCGTGAAACGTTACCACGACTACGGCATTGGTGTCGAAGGCACCATCCTCTTCGGCCTTGACAACCAGACTGAAGACGATATTCTCCGCCTCATCGACTTCCTGCTCAAAATCGACCTTGACCTGGCCGAGTTCACCATCCTGGCCCCGTTCCCGCACACCAAGGCCTACGACGACCTTATGCGCCAGGGCCGCATCTTCGACCACGACTGGGACCATTACAACGCCGGACAGGTCGTCTATCAGCCCAAGCACATGAGTCCTGACCGTTTGCAAGAACTCTATGAATATGCTTGGAAGGCCTTCTATCAAGATGAAACGCAAGAGGAGAAGATGTTCAAACTCTTCACCAATGTGGTGCTTCGCGAGATGGAAGACGGCACCTACCGCCCGCGCAACCGCAAACTTGCCAACAAAACCTTCGGCAAGGAGGTGGACAGAAGCAAGAGCCACTTCAACGAGTTTTAATTGAGAATTGAAATTGTGAATTTCTTTCAACCCCATTTACCATATTCACCTCTTCAACCCCTTTAACCTAATACAATGAAAGTACCCGAAAAATATTACGACGAGAAATTTCCGTTTGCCGGACAGTGGGACATGCCAAGTGCTTGCGGACTTAAGATTATCCGCAAGGATGAAAAAACGTATGTCATCACAACCGAGCTGTACCAGGAAAACCCCGGCACCTCCATCACGTATGCAGGTGGCTCACTGATCAAACAGATTTGCGACCAGAAGAACCTGGACATGCGATCCATCATCTACATTGAATGCAATCCTAACACCAACTCCAAGCTGTCGTTCTACGATGAGGAAATGTTTGCGGTTTCCTATGAGTTGAACGAAGGTATGCCTGTCAACCTGACATATCGCCAACTTAGCAAGGAGGAGATTCAAAACATTGTATCATAATTATTTATTAATCCATAAAAGAAACATCATCATGAAAAAAATTTTAATTCTATCATTAGTTATCGGTATGTTTACCGCATTGCAAGCCCAAAAAGTATCGGGCGACCTTTCCTGTCTCAAAGGGCAGAAAGAAGTCAACATCACGTTCAACTACAAAGGTGTCACCTATGATGGCGACAGCGAGGCCAAGTATCTGAAAGGAGAAGACAAAGCCAAAGATGCAGAATGGAAAGCCGCATGGACATCCTCTTTCCGCACTGACAACTGGGAACCCCGACTCATTGACGACCTGAACAAGGAACTCAAAGGTATGGAATGTGGCGATTTTGCTGATGCCAAATACACTATCATTGTTAAACTGATTGACATTGACCCGGGCACTTTTGCAGGTCCTATGTCCATGCCTGCCAAAATCACGGCCACTGCTTCCATCGTGAAGACTGGTTCCACCTCACCTCTGGCCACCATCGAATTGAAAAAGATCACGTACAAGTACTTCATGTCACCTCAACCAGAGGCTCGTGTGAGTGAAGCATTCAGTTGTGTAGGTGAAGCTATTGGCAAAAAACTCAGCAAGATAAAATAATGAAACAGTTTTTCCTACTTCTCTTCAACCTGCTACTGGTTTTGGCGGCGGGTGCGCAGTCAAAACAGATCAAATTATGGAAAGATGTGCTATGCATGAAATCACAACCTGCGAAGATGTACATCTATCCTGCGCCAAAGGACAACAACACCGGTGTTGCCGTCGTTGTGTTCCCCGGCGGCAGCTACAGCCACACAATGGGTATTGCCACGGAGGGATTCGGCGTTGCCGAATGGCTGAACAGCCAAGGCATCAATGCCTTTGTGGTGAAATACCGCACAGGTAACCGCGGGTACCATCATCCGGCCATGATTCAGGATGCCCAATATGCCATCCATTACGTGCGTGAACACGCCAAGGATTACGGCATCAAACCCGACAAGGTGGGCACGATGGGTTTCTCCGCAGGCGGACACCTGGCAACCATGTGCGGCGCATTCTACAAGGAGAACTACTTGCAAGCGTTAGGCATCAAGGACAACATTTCCTTGAAACCCGATTTTGTGGTACCCATCTATCCGGTGGTTTCCATGCGCGACGGCATCGCGCACGAGCGCTCACGCCGCAACCTGCTAACCAATCACTACACGCCGGAGGACCAAGCCAAGTTCTCCATGGAACTGAGTATCCCTCGCGACATGCCGCCCGTATTCCTCGCGACTGCCAAGGATGACCCCGTGGTGAAATACGAGAACAGCGTGGAATTGGACCGAAGTCTCCGGAAATCGGATATTCCACACAAGTTCGTGCTCTATGAAACCGGCGGCCACGGCTATGGTTTGGACGAGAAAATCGCCCCCGAAGCCAGTAAATGGAAATACGAATTCATCAAATGGTTGAAAGAAATCAAAATCTTTTAACCACTTCACCCCATTTACCCCATTTACCCATAAAATATGACATTTAACCCCGAAATCGAATATCAACCCAAAGCGGTCATCAAAGCCTTCCAGGAAGAGAAGATGAAAGAGCAATTGGCCTATTTGCAGGCCCATTCTCCTTATTACCAGCGTCTCTTTTCCGAAAATGGAATCGACATTTCCAAAATCAAGACCCTTGAGGATTTACAGCAGATCCCATTCACCGACAAGAAGGACCTGCAGTTGCACAACTGGGACTTCCTCTGCGTGCCACAAGAGCAAGTCATCGACTACATCACCACCTCCGGCACATTAGGGGATCCTGTAACTTTCGCCTGCACCGACGCCGACTTGGACCGTCTGGCGTACAACGAGGCCGTCTCGTTCTCCTGTGCAGGACTCACGGAAAAGAGTGTGTTGCAGCTGATGACCACCATTGACAAGCGTTTCATGGCCGGATTAGCCTATTTCTTAGGGTTGCGCAAAATGGGCGCGGGAGTCATCCGCGTGGGTAACGGCATCCCCGAGTTGCAATGGGACACGATCGAGCGCATCAAGCCTGACACGGTGATGTGCATCCCGTCGTTCATCCTCCGCCTCATCGAATACGCCGAGGAACACGGCATTGACTACCGCAACTCCTCCATCAAGCGCATCATCGGCATCGGCGAGGGCCTGCGCGACCAAAACTTCGAGCTCAATTCGTTGGGCAAGAAAATCAAGGAAAAGTGGGATGTGGATTTGTTCGCCACCTACTCATCCACGGAGATGTCGGCCACTTTCTCGGAATGCGAATATGGCTGCGGCGGTCATCACCATCCGGAACTGCTGATTGTGGAGATTATCGGCGAAGGCGACAAGCCTGTGCCGGAAGGCGAAGTGGGCGAGGTGGTCATCACCACCCTCGGCGTACAGGGCATGCCTCTGCTCCGCTTCCGCACCGGCGACATGGCGTGCATACACCCCGAACCGTGCCAATGCGGACGGCAGACCTTCCGCATCAGCCCCATCGTGGGCCGCAAGAACCACATGATCAAATACAAGGGCACCACACTCTACCCGCCCGCCATGACCGAAGTGCTCACCAACGCCTCCTACGTCGAAAACTACTACATCACCATCAGCACCAACGAGACCACCGAGACTGACGACGTAACCATCACCATAGGTCTGCATCAGGAACCGGATTTTGATGTTATCAAAGACCTCAAGGACCGCTTCCGTGCGAAAATCCGCGTGGCGCCGAAGATAGTCATCGCTCCAGTGGAAGAAGTCAGAAAAGTCAACTTCCCCGCCATGAGCCGCAAGCCTGTCACCTTCATCGACAACCGGAAACATTAATATTGCCTTATGTTCGAAGAAACCCGTCCTTACTACGACCATGAAATTCCCGGAGCCGTCGCCCGCGTGGCTTCCAATCCATTCTTTGAGACCATCGTCAAATATCTGTTTCCTGAAACGGACATCCAGCGGTTCAAGGCCGAATTCTTGAAGATCAACACCATTGACGAGTTTCAGCAGAACGTCATGCTCAAGGCCATCTGGAGCATCGTGCACAAGACCTGCACGAGCTTCACTTGGGAGGGATTTGATACACTGGACAATCATCACCGTTACATGTTCATCGCCAACCACCGCGACATCCTGTTGGACGCGGCGCTTTTACAAGTCACCCTCAACGCCAACCACCTGCGCACTTCCGAGATCACCTTCGGAAACAATTTAATGCAGGGCGACATCGTGATTGACATCGGCAAGATGAACAAGATGTTCCGCATCGTGCGCGGGGGTACCGTGCACGACTTCTATCGCAACTCCATGGAGGTGTCGTCCTACATGCGGCACGCGTTGCTGGAAAAGGGCGAATCGGCGTGGATTGCGCAACGCAACGGACGCACCAAAAACGGAGACGACCGGACGGAGAGCGCGGTGCTGAAGATGTTCTCCATCAGCAGCCAAAAACCGTTTGTGGAGAATCTGGGCGAACTGAACATCACACCTGTGGCCATCTCGTATGAATTTGAGCCCTGCGACTTCATGAAAACGCAGGAGTTGTACATCTCCCAATACCAGCAATACATCAAGGAGCCGGGCGAGGACTTGCGCAGCATATTGCAAGGCATCACCCAGTTCAAAGGGCATGTGCACCTGGCAGTAGCCCCTACCATCACGCGGGAGGAGCTGGCGGAATGTGACCGGCAGGAGAAGAATAAGAAATTCTCCAGTTTGGCAGCCATCATCGACCAGCGCATCCACAGCCATTATAAAATATGGAATAACAACCTCATAGCGTACGACCTGCTGAACGGCACACAGAAATACGCCGGCCAATACACCGCCGCTGAGAAAGAGTCGTTCATCCAATACATGGAGAACGGGCTGAAGGGTCTCCGCGGAGAATATGACGAACTTCGGAATCTGTTTTTGAGGATTTACGCCGGGGCGGTGAAAGAGACTTGTGCGCAGTAAGTCCTTTTGTAAAAAAGCGTATCTTTGCCGCGTAAAAAACAACAATGAGCGAAGAACAATTCATAGATTACGTCAAGATATTCGGGCGGTCGGGCAACGGCGGCGCGGGATCCGCGCACCTGGCACGCACGGCCAAGAACCCGAAGGCAGGCCCTGACGGCGGCGACGGCGGCAAGGGCGGCAGCGTCATCGTCCGGGGCAACCGCAACCTCTGGACCCTCCTGCACCTGCGCTACACCAAGCACGTGTTCGCCGAGCACGGCGGCAACGGCCAGAAGAACCAGTGCTTCGGCAAGAACGGCGACAACGCCGTCATCGAAGTGCCCCTCGGCACCGTCATCAAACTGGTGGACACCGACGAGGTGGTGGGCGAGATTCTGGAAGACGGCCAGCAGATCGTGGCCATGAAGGGCGGCCGGGGCGGCCTCGGCAACGTGCACTTCAAGAGCGCGACCATGCAGACACCCCGCTTTGCACAACCCGGGGAGCCGGGCACCGAAGGCTGGATTTCGCTGGAACTGAAAGTCCTGGCCGACGTTGGTCTCGTAGGATTCCCCAACGCGGGCAAATCCACCCTCATCAGCCAGCTCTCCAATGCCCGCCCCAAAATCGCCGACTACCCCTTCACTACCCTGAAGCCGAACCTCGGCATGGTGGCCTACCGCGACTATCAGTCGTTCGTCATCGCCGACATCCCCGGCATCATAGAAGGCGCTTCCGAAGGCAAAGGCATCGGTCTTCGATTCCTCCGCCACATAGAACGCAATTCCGTACTATTATATATGGTACCCGTGGCCGACAACGATGGCACCCGCACCGCCGAAGCCATCCTCAAGGAGTTCAACATCCTCAAACACGAACTCGAAGCCTTCAACCCCGAGCTGCTGGACAAGAAATATCTGGTTGCCATCACCAAATGCGACATGGCACCGGAGGATGAGGTTGCCGCAATCATGCAAAAATTGTCCAAAAAGCTGCCTGTTATCAACATTTCATCCTTGACAAACTACCATCTTACCGAAATAAAAGACCGATTATGGGCACTTTTAAACCAAGACGATTGAAATTATAACATATTGAATTTCTGATATTTAAGAATAATAGCAAACTTTTTTTTCAAAAAAACGGGCTATTGTGTGTTTGGAACAAAAAAAAATGTATTTTTGCAGCGTCAAAAAGAACGAAAAAAAGTAGATAAGCAATGGCAAAGAAAGTTAAAGAAGCTCGTCAACAAGTTATCTTGGAATGCACTGAGCAAAAGGCAAGCGGCGTACCGGGAATGTCCAGATATATCACTACAAAGAACAGAAAGAACACTCCTGACAGATTGGAACTGATGAAGTACAATCCGTACCTGAAGAAAATGACATTACACAAAGAAGTTAAATAATTTAATCCTATAGAGAGATGGCAAAGAAGGTAGTTGCAACGTTGAAAAGAGAAGGTGGTGTTACCTACACCCGCGTGGTGAAAATGGAACGCTCACCGAAAACTGGAGCCTATACATTCAAAGAAGCTGTTATAGACTCCTCCACTGTAAAAGACTTTTTGGCTAAAAAGTAATATTTTGTTTTCATGGTTGAAGAAAGGTGGACCTCCCGGTCCGCCTTTTTTCGTATATGCTGCAGCGTGCTTGCTGCACATGAAAGGCAGGCTATGGCTGGATAGGTTGCTATTTAAGCGCATCCACGCCGCCAAATGATTGAGGAACCTCGTACGCGGAACTATCTGTACGGTATCGTGAGAGGACAAGTGAACACGAAAAGAGGTGAACACCTCCGACTAATGTTCACCTCCTACTTGATTTTATAACAGTTTTATGTTTTTCGATTGGATTTAGAAGAGGTATGATACCATCAGTTCAACGGGCTTAGCATATCTGATAAACTCCTCGGCTTCACCTTTGGGCATAAGGCTGAATTCGCTTCCAACGCGGACTTGTAGTCTTTTATATTGAATGCCACCGCCAAAGCCCATTAGGCAGTTGAAACCGGTGTATCTGTCTTTCACCGTTACGGTATCCCTGGTTGCGTAATTCACAACGGTGTGGGTCTCCATCTTATACCAGTTGCCGCCATTGTCCACGAAAGAATCTTTGCCATACACGGGACTGTTTGAAGAGCAGCCTTTGAATGCGCCAAAGTCGAAAGAGGGTCCTGCATACACTAAAATACTGAAATTGTCTGTGAAAGAGTAGCGATATTGTAGCCTGAGGGGAACTGATACGGTAAGGTCTAAATAGAGTTCGTAACTACGGGCGTAACTGCCGGGGTATTTTTCAATAGCGGCTTCCAAATATGCGCCAGTTTGAATTCCGAAGCCGTATTTGAATTCCGGAATAGCGGTAAAGCCAATTTTGAGGGCTGGCGTGAAAGCTCTCCAATCATAGCCGAAGATTCCTTCCCGAAGTCTGATGAATTTTTCGTCATCCAAATAGACATATCTGTTCTGTTTGGAAACGTATCCAATCGAAAGCCCAAAGGGATGCTTGTTGGAAGGTTGGTCGCTGAATTGAATTTTTTGCGCTGAGATCGGGAAGATTAGCAGAAGCGCAAAAACAGACAGTAAAAGTTGTTTTTTCATAAATGTGATTTTTTTTGAGGGGTTCTAACTCATTGTGTTCCCTTGTACAGACAGAACCCGTTAGTCTGCACATAGACATACTTGTTTTGATGTCACAAATTATATGTTTTCAAATGAAAGACGATGTCACTATTTCGCGATAAGGTCCTGGGTGACGGACCGTCACGTTCCGGTCCACCCGGATGCCGACCTCGAAGAGGTGGTAGAGCGGGATGGTAACGAGGATGATGCTCTTCTCGCCATGTATTTCTACTAAGTGAAGCGATACAAAAACCTCATATATGGATCAAGAAAGTTTTGGTATGGATGATATGTGAGAGAATACAGCAGAAAAATATTGGAGTTGTTGGTAAACGCAAAATACTATTCGATTTTGTTAAATTGCATAATTACAGTATACCCATTCAGTTCTGCTTTCAAAATCATCTTTTTTGACGTAAGTTTTTCTATATGATATTCAATACCTGTTGATACAACAAGGATATTGTTTTCTAATTCCCAAGATAATGTACCAGACTCATTCTGCACATCCACAATTAGAGTTCCATCAGATAAAAAAGTCCAATTTATATAGCTTATTCTTTCTATCTCTTCTTGTGTGAGATCTTGGACTTCTCCATTAGGAGCTAACATCTTGGCTTTCACGATGTGCCATTTCCCAAGAATTTTTTCATTATTCATTTGCTCGCTTGAGCAAGATGATATCGTTGCCAAAATGGCTAAACAAAGAAAAGCAATCGCGGTATTAACTATTTTTTTCATGTTTTAATCCCTAATACGTTACGGGCGCAACTATTATCCGCTCACCAGTACCCCATAAGCGTTATTATAACTGAAAGAAGCATGGTACTGTATGCCCTCAACAATTTAGAATTTTGGAAAGAGCACAACGCTTCTTTAAATCATGAAGACCAATTGAACACCTGAACATAATAGCTAAGGTGGCGACAGAACACGTCACTACTCGCAATAGTAACTCCATGTTGTATAATACCCTGGGATGTTCATAGAAGAACAGGGCTCGCCAGAGGGTAACTCAACAGTTCCGGCATATCGATCAATACCGGGTTCGCTAGTATAGCATTTACATGTGTGTGTTCTGGAAGAACTTTCACATGAGCTAATGAAAACTGCTAAAACGCCTAAAATGGCTACAAGTAAAATAAATAATTTCTTTTTCATTATAAGATAATTAAAAATGATAAACTCTTAGCGATCTTTCACACAACGGACGGACAATCCATTGTCTTTACTATCCGGATCTCTTGTAACGCAAGTTTTATTATAATCTAGAGATCTCGATATTGCTTTGTGAAATTGCATAATACTACTCATATACAGATCGTAGCGTGTAGAACTCCAGAAACATGCAGTTCTACCAAAACCTAGATAGGTATATACATCTTCATCATTATCATAAGAAGAATTCGCCCTCCAACCCGCAGGCATGGCAGAGAATCCGGACGAGTTGTGATTAGGATCATCTATGTTTCCTGGAGCACCTTCAAGTGTTCCCCAACCTTCAAGCCCCCAACCTTCACCGGCTAATTTGCCGGCATGGTCCCCGACACAAGCTGACTCTAGGGTGTTAAAAGAATAATGAACCCCTTCATCTGTTAACGTAGACTCCATTTCATCCCATTCGGCATCACTTGGCACGTGCCAACCATTAGGACATATTCCTTGGACTCCACTTGGATTATTATTGCTTCCATCTGCACCGTGCATCACAGCAGGCCAGTTATACAAATAGCCATAAGTCGGCACGTACTGTTCATTATGAGCCGGGCAATAACGATATGGCGTTGTCTCACTATACAAATGACTACTTAAGGTGATAGGAGTACCATCGGCAAAATGAGTAGTTCGTAAATTTTCCGCCATCCATTCTTGGTTTCCTATGACCACGGTTTTGTAAATGTTGCCATCTGCATCAATGCACCGGCCATCATCCTCGTTGTCACCAGCCCCTCCGGAATCCTCGTTTTCTGTTGAATCGCCAGGATTGTTGACCTCCTCGCGTTGGCAAGAGGGCATGCAAAATACGACAAAAAGCATTAAAAAGCTATGAATGATTAATTTATGTGTTAATCTCATAATGTATGCTCAACTATGAAAAGTCGTTCGTGATCACTTTTATCTTCGCTCTCACGAACGACAAATTATAAAGAAAGTATTGTGGGAAAACAGTATCAATCAACTACAGAACAAGAAACACTTGCAGGGGCAAAATAATTGTTGTAGGACTGCTGGTATGCTGAGCAGGTTGAAAAATTGTTGTTGTTTCCCCAGTAAGCGGGTGGATTGTTAGCGGGGAAAGTCTCTTGTGCACCATCCATAACGTCTCCATAATACGTGCAAAAACATGTTTGGACGCCACCGTTATTACCGCCGCCACCATTGGAGGGATTGGAATTTTCGGGAGTTTCTTTATCACAGGACCACACGAATAATGCCAGAACTACTGCAATAATAGCTGATGTTAAAGTAAATCTTTTCATAAATGTTTTTTTTAAAATGTGAATAAATAATGTGAAGGTAAATATCCTCGATGAATAGATACAATAGAGTCATTTCGTATGAGCAAAGTAGTCGGGATTTCTTTCGTTAATTTTGTCATCTCCTCTTTGCTTATGCGGTGAATCTCTGTTGTGGGTGGAAATAGTGATTGAACAATGTCATTTTCAACAGAAGGGGTTGACGTAATTCCAATGATTCTGTCAACCACCCCTGAAGATTGATAAAGCATTAGGTTCCCGACGGAATTTATACAATGCGGGCATGAATATGAAAACAAAAAAACCAAATAGGTGGAGTCTGAAGAGGTTTGGATAACTTTATCCAATCCGAATTCAGATTGAGTGACTGGTGTGAATTCCTGCGGGCTGGCATCTCCTCGTAACGAGTGGGTGTAGGTGTATCCACTGATGAATTCACCAACCCCAATTACTAGCATGAAAGCCGCGATAACGAAAATAGAGAGTTCCATGCTGTTTTCACCTGACCACAAAATCAAGGCGAACAAAACAATGATAATCCCATTCCTTACTAATGTAAATACAGGGGACGTGTTCATGAAATTCAGATGACCGAAACATCCGCAATCCTGAATGCCCTTAAAAAGCCAACCGTAGAGAAAGACCAATGTAAGGAAGGACACGAAAACGATGCCGATTATTGACACCCATTTCAATCTGATATTAAAGATTAGGGATACGCCAAGTACATATTCAACGCTGACAACCAGAGGAGCAATAAAGTGCAGTTTTGGGAACCCATATTCAGCTACCTTCATGACAAACTGATACATGTCAAAAGATTTTGAAAAAGCCGACACAAGAAAAATTATTCCCAATAAGATTGGGCACGCCTTACTCGTATAATATTTAAGAATCTGTTTGTCAACCATGGGTGGTTATACAATATTATATTACTATATTTGTTATCTGCCTAAATGCTGCACGCACATTGCCCATGTGGGAAATTCTGACCGTAAAATCAGAATTTCAATGCTATGCCTATCCCATGATTTGCCATGCCAATTCTCAACGTGGGCTTGTGTGTTAGCATCATTTCGCCGTTGCCATCGAAAGCCAGTTGCCCGGTATTATATTTGGTGACAATGTCTCTATAAATGGGATTTTTGATACATGCAAAAACTATCGAGCCGGTAAATCCTATACCAACAGCCGCACCACATGCAATTGTAGGATACATTGCCCACCATTGGTTGCATGCCCAAAGAATGCCGAAAACAATGCCCGCAGTACCACCTATCCATAAAACATCGCTAAATACATTATAGCACTTGTGCATAGCCAAACCTGTTTGAAGTTGGTTGTAACCCTCTTCTCCGAGAATTTGTCGTGCTTTGGCATCTGTGATGAATTCACCATCTACAAATGAGAGGCGGGTCTCCCGCGATTTGTTGTTCCATTGTATTTGTCTTTTAGGAACGGTTGATTGAGCTGTTGCAAGATCAAAATGGACGCTGGCGATGGCTAAAAACGCCGTCAATAGTAGATAAATCTTTTTCATAGCAAGTTGATTTGATTAAATTTAATTAGCGTTGCAAAATTAGAATAACCGTCAATAAATCAAAAAAATAAGCAAATCAAAAATGTTTCACATACGCAACAATCGCGTTACACATAGAAAATACGTTTGACAAGAAGATTGCATAGATGATGTGTGAAATTAGTTTGCCGTTTCCTTCCAATTGGTCTCGCCCCTTGACAGGAACCAATTCAACTACCTCGTCAGGATGCATGAAGGCGACAGATACGTTAAGCATTTCACGTGCTGGAACCAGATTCTTGCATTGATGTTCGTCCAACTCTCAAACCGGGAAAGCCTGCGGGGGTTGGTTGTGGCGTTGGATGTCCATCAGTCAAGCTGACAGGATATTATCTCTCGAAGTACTACCCGAAACAGTTGATACTCATCAGGTACTGGGAGATGGAGAGGAACAGGGACGTGAGTTTATGTTCCTAACTAACGCTATTGGTCGCCGAGCTCTACAAGAACCGCTGGCAGATCGAGCTGTTCTTTTATGAGAAGCGTCTCATAAAATGTTCAAGTGGTTGAAGCAACACAAAAAAATCAAGAAGTTCTGGGGCACTTCGGAGAATGCCGTGAAGACGCAGATTTATATCGCCATCCTCACAAATTGCCTGGTCGCTATAATCCAGCACGACATGCGACTATAACGGTCCACTTATGAAGTCCTTCAGATACTGAGCATATTGCTAACCGACAAGACGCCTCTCAAAAATCTCTTCGATAAGACTGATTACCACGATGTAAAAGAAGGAATTGATAATGGTGAACTCTTATTATCTTAAAGTTAACATTCTATTATTAATCATCCGAATTTTTAGTGGACACTAATGGTGAATTTGAAATTAACGGACTTCAAGTAGTTCATTTCGATTTTCAAATTTCGCGAAGCCCTTTAAACAATACTTGAAATAATAATTGCAAATTCGGCTTAATTTTTGATACAACGAACAGAAAAACCATATCTTTGATTCCCAGGGGCACCGTAAGAAAAGTAACCAGCATAATCGTGCGAATAATCGATAGCTGCTGTTTCGGATTGTTTTGACAGCACTAAATAATAGGAATCCTTACCAGCATATTGAGTTGTACTCCAAATATGTGCATCTCTACCTTTACCCCAATAGTTACTTGTGTAAGCACCTGAGCTTGGATTCCCTGTAGGAACAACACCATAGTATCCTGCTGCAGGTACGGAAAATCCTGAAGCGTTGTTTGTGCTCATATCTGTCCCTGGGCAATCAACCGGATCATAGCCCCATCCCTCAAATGCATCCCATCCCCATGTTGTTACCATGGCCTTGGCTATGTGGTCGGATATTCCACTTGCTGCATATTGGGGGTTACTTTTCATATATGCGATTAATTGTTCCATTTCGGCCAAACTTGGCACATGCCATCCATTTGGGCAAATACCTTGAACGCCACTGGGATTACTTTCACTTGAGGCTGAATTATGCATAACAGCAGGCCAATTGTACAGATAACCATACTTTGGAACATTATCTATTGATCCAGGAGGTATTTTTCCTGGGGTCGTGGCATCTGATATTCCGGTTGTAATGTATGTGCCATCAGCATAATGAGAGGTTCGTAAATTCTCAGCCATCCAAATCTGATTACCAATTTGGACTGCATCGTAAATATTCCCCTCAATGTCCTTTATAGCACTCTTGATGACAATTGCCGTACTTGGATAGGATGTGTTTGCCGATCCTGTTCCAGTTTGCTCAACACCGTGGTTGTCATCGTTGTCACCGTTTTCTTCGTCCACTGTTTCTGTGGGTATTATTGACTCTTGTTGGCAAGAGTACTGACACAAAGCAATGAAAAAAGATAATGACAAAATTAATAATGATTTTTTCATAACATAAAAATAATGAATAGTTGGTTATTGTTTAAATTTAATTATCACTTTGCAAAAATACCACATCTTACATTCAAACAGACACTTATATTGATACACATTTGTTCCATTTCCGCAACAAACATGTTACAATCCCCCATTTGATGCTGTCAGCCTCCCCGAGTACTCCGCAAAGAAATCCCTGCCCAACAGTCCTGAGATCCAAAACAGCATCTGCGTGTCGATGCTATAGCTATGGAAAAGTCGGTAGCAGGCCATGCGGCTTGTACCCAGCTGCTGCGCGAGCCATGTCACACTACGGCCTTGAACGCGCAACTCTTCCTGAATAAGGCGACCGATATGAATGAGTTCCGCCATTTCAATTTCTACTTTATAGTTATTTCAGTGATCTCCACTTTACCTCATACTCAAAAAGCGTAAGCATATCCTTCAAAAAACATGAATCTTTATGGCTACACGCCTCTTTTTTGGATGATTACTGCCGCAAAATTATAATAATTAACAATTACATAATTATTTATTGTGTTACATTTCTGTTATCATTATGTAACATTTGTGTTTCAATTACCATTTCACCTTTTATCAGCACACATGTTTCCATAGGGCTCAAAAAAAAACGTGGACAACCCTTGTCCACATTCTGAGGTCCTGAGAAAACCCGTATTTACAGACAAGCCTGCCCACGCGTTACGCAGACATTCACGACTTGTTCGAGCAAATACAATTTTGAAATTTCTCAGGTTCCAGAATGTTACCGAACAAATAGCAAACGGTATGATTTATACTATATTAATGTTTTTCTATTTTAATCGTCAATTGATTTTTAGTTGATATTCGGTTAATTATTATTTTGTTGGAACATATACAACTCTTTCTGTAGTTCAATTTCACGACGGAGTTCCTCCTCAGTAGGCATCAGCGGCATATATTTAGCCGCAAAAAGCTGTTCGCTACCATTCAATACCGAATAACGGGCAATATCCTTACTCGTTTCGCTACACAACACAATACCAACTGTGGGATTGTCACCCTCAGGACGCTTCAACTCATCATACATACGCACATACATATCCATTTGTCCCACATCCTGATGCGTGATGCGACCTTTTTTCACGTCTATCAGCACAAAGCATTTGAGAATATAGTTATAGAAAACAAGGTCGATATAAAAATCACCTGCATCAGTGAAAATATGCTGTTGTCGTGCTACAAAAGCAAAACCTCGCCCTAACTCCACCATAAATTCCTGCAAATGAGTAATCAATCCCTTCTCCACATCAGTCTCTGTAAAATCAGAATTTTGCTGAAATCCAAGGAATTCCGCCAAGACCGGACTTTTCAGAATCTCCAATTTGTCGGGAACAACCTTGTTTTTAGGATCATCCAATATCTGTGGATGCTTGAAATGCCTCTCAAAATATTGTGTACTGATATTTCTGTCAAGTGTACGTACACTCCACATCTCATCAGAGGCAGTCTGCAAATACCAACGGGCAGCGACAGGATTATCTACACGAAGAGTGGTTCGTATATGAGACCACGTAAGATTCTGCACACGCGTGTGCAGAATTTCTAAATCATTGAATGTCTGATAGAATTGTTTGAATAGCCACAGATTTCTACTACTAAAACCTTTTCCGTATGTTCTTGTCAATTCTTTCGACAACATTTCAATTAATTGTGTGCCGTATTCCGCACGTTCCTGTCCATTCTGTTCCTGCTCCACAATCCGTCGTCCAATATGCCAATAAGTTTCAATCATTACAGAACTCACCGTTTCGTATGCGGCACGACGACCTTCTTCAACGATTCTTTTGACATCGCCAATAAATGAAGATTCCGCTGTATGTGAAAGTTCAGAAGTCATTTTTCTATTTTTGTAATTGCAAAAGTACGCATTTTTCCGCAATAAAAAAACTAAAAAAGAAGATCATTAAACGGGATAATGAAACAACGTGCAAATGTGCCAATTGAAATTGAGATTGAAATAAAACACTTATTGATATTTTCACTATCTTTGCAACTGCATTTGTCCGCCCCGCCGGACATCACTTCTAAATTATCGTGTATGGGATTCTTTTCTATATTTTCCAAAGAGAAAAAAAAGGAACTTGACAAAGGACTGGAGAAGTCCAAAGAGAGCTTTTTCGCCAAACTTGCCAAGACTGTCGTCGGAAAATCCAAAGTTGACGACGATGTGCTGGACAACCTTGAGGAAGTGCTGGTCACCTCCGACGTGGGCGTGGAAACCACCCTGCGCATCATCGAGCGCATTGAATCCCGCGTGTCGCGCGACAAATACCTCGGCACCGAGCAGCTCAACGCCATCCTCAAGGAGGAGATTGTAGGACTGCTGCTCGAAAACGACATAGAGAAGGCCAACGACTTCGTCATCCCTAAAATGGACACGCCATACGTGATGTTAGTGGTCGGCGTGAACGGCGTGGGCAAGACCACCACCATCGGCAAGCTGGCATACCAGTTCAAGCAAAAGGGTTACTCGGTAACCTTAGGCGCCGCCGACACATTCCGCGCTGCCGCCATCGAGCAGCTGGAAGCCTGGGCCAAACGCGCCGACGTGCCCATCATCACCCAGAAGATGGGCTCCGACCCCGCCGCCGTGGCATACGACACCGTAGCATCCGCCATCGCCCGCAAAAGCGACGTGGTCATCATCGACACCGCCGGGCGACTGCACAACAAGACCAACCTGATGAACGAGCTCATCAAGATCAAGAATGTCATCCGCAAACTCGTGCCCGACGGACCGCATGAAATCCTGCTCGTGCTGGACGGCTCCACGGGACAGAATGCCTTCGAGCAGGCACGCCAGTTCTGCGCCGCCACCGAGGTCAACGCCCTGGCCATCACCAAACTCGACGGCACCGCCAAGGGAGGTGTGGTCATCGGCATCTCCGACCAATTCAAGATTCCTATCAAATACATCGGCGTCGGCGAGAAGATCGACCAATTGCAAGTCTTCAACCGCGCCGAATTCGTGGATTCCCTATTCCCTGACAACTGGTAAAAAAAATATAACAATCTTTCATTTTGCAAGTTACCATAGACAACAATTCGGGTTTCTGTTTCGGTGTGATTCACGCCATAAAAACGGCTGAAGAGTACCTCAAGGACCACGACACCCTTTATTGTCTGGGCGACATTGTGCACAACAACGAGGAGGTGAAGCGACTCACCGCAATGGGGCTGCGCGTCATCAGCTTCGAACAGTTCAGGCAGTTACACGACACCACCGTGCTCATACGCGCGCATGGCGAGCCTCCCCTCACCTACCAGACTGCCAAGGGCAACAACATCACCCTCATCGACGCCACCTGCCCCGTGGTGCTGAAACTGCAACAGCGCATTGCCGACTTTCATCGCAATCCCGAGAACGGAGGCAAGCAGGTGCTCATCTTCGGCAAACAGGGCCACGCTGAAGTAGTGGGGCTCATGGGCCAAACCGACAACCAAGGCATCGTCATCTCATCCTTCGACGAAATTGACAAAATCGACTACAACAGGCCAGCCATGCTCTACTCGCAGACCACACAAGGTCTGGATCAATACTACGAGCTCATCCGACGCCTACAGGAACGCTACGAAGCCGCCGGCAACAGCGACCTTTTCCAATACGCCGACACTATCTGCCGCAAGGTGGCCAACCGTGCCAAAGAGATTGCGGAATTCGCCAAACAGCACGACGCCATCCTGTTCGTTTCCGGAGAGAAAAGTTCCAACGGACTCCACCTGTTCGACATCTGCCGGAAAAACAATCCCAACAGTTTCATGGTGGCACAACCCGGTCAAATCACAGACCTCAACCTGAAAGAATACCGTTCCATCGGCATCTGCGGAGCCACTTCCACCCCCATGTGGCTGATGGAAGAATGCAAAAATTTGATTATTAACACATAACATCACAATATGAAAAGAGCCATTATCAGCGTAAGCGACAAAACCGGCATTATTCCATTCGCCGCCGGACTTATAGAAGCAGGTTATGAAATCATCTCCACAGGGGGTACCAAAAAGGCCCTGGACGCCGCGGGACTGAAGACCATCGGCATCAGCGAGGTCACCGGATTCCCCGAGATCATGGACGGGCGCGTGAAGACGCTCCACCCCAAGGTTCACGGCGGGTTGCTGGCCATCCGCGACAACGAAAAACACCAGCAGGAGATGCGCGAGAACGGCATTGAGCCCATCGACATGATTGTGGTGAACCTCTATCCGTTCAAGCAGACCATCGAGAAGCCGGATGTCACGTACGAAGATGCGATAGAAAACATCGACATTGGCGGACCCACGATGCTCCGGAGCGCAGCCAAGAACCACAAATTCGTCACTGTGGTGGTGGATGCCGCAGACTACGACACGGTTTTGGCTGAAATCAAACAGAACGGCGACACCACTTTCGAGACGCGCCGCCGACTGGCCGCCAAAGTATTCCGCCACACAGCCTCCTACGACACCTATATCTCACGCTACCTGACAGAGCAGGCTGGCGAACAGGAACCCGAGAGCCTGACGATGACCTTCAGCCGCAAGCAGAGCCTGCGCTATGGCGAAAACCCGCACCAGAATGCCACTTTCTATGCCGGCAAGAAACAGGGCTACTCCATCGCCTGGGCCGAGCAACTGCATGGCAAAGAATTATCCTACAACAATATACAAGATGCAGATGCCACCTTGCAGATCCTGAAAGAGTTCCAAGAGCCTGCCATGGTAGCCGTGAAGCACAAAAACCCTTGCGGTGTAGGACTGGGCGCCAACGCACTAGAGGCATGGCAGCGAGCCTACGAGGCCGATCCCGTCTCCATCTTCGGCGGCATTGTGGCCTCCAACCGCGAGATTGACCTGGCCACGGCCGAAGCGATGAAACCCGTCTTTCTGGAAATCATCCTCGCCCCGAGCTTCACGAAAGAGGCCTTTGAGCATCTTGCCACCAAAAAGAACATCCGTTTGATGACTTTCGACCCGACAACAGAGAACGGCGACGACAAGATGTTCATCAGCGTGCGCGGCGGCATGCTGGAGCAAACCATCGACAACAAGTCCACCGAAGACTACGAGCTGAATGTGGTGACGGAGAAAAAGCCCACGGATGCGGAGCTTCAGGACTTGTTTCTGGCGATGAAGATATGCAAGCATGTGCGTTCCAACGCCATCACGGTGGCCAAGGACGGCAAGATTGTGGGCATTGGCGCGGGACAGATGAACCGCGTGGGCGCTGCCCATATCGCGTTCGAGGAAGCCAAGGAGAAGGGCGTGACCGCTGGGCTCTGCCTCGCCTCCGACGCGTTCTTCCCCTTTGACGACGTGGTGAAGATGGCTGCCCAATACGGCGTGTCAGCCATCATCCAACCCGGCGGCTCCGTCCGCGACGAAGACTCCATCAAGGCCTGCAACGAGCTGGGCATCGCGATGGTGTTCACTGGGGTGAGACATTTTAAACACTAGTCTGCTGATGGGAGTTGGTTATTGGGAGTTGGTTATTGGGGGCTAGTGCTGTTTTTTAAAACAGTTATCATCTTATTGATTCTCCTTTCTATAGAATACAACTTTTCCCTCAAATCATCCATACAATTATTTGATAAGTATTTCAAATTGTGTGCTATTAATAACTGTGTTTCCAACTCAAATGCTGATCCAACACTAATCTGTAAAAAATGTGAATATTCCTTTAAAGAATCTCTAGATGCTCCTTCTGCAATATTGGAAGGAATAGATACTGCAGCTCTCCTAATCTGATCCGAAAGTGCAAATCTTTCCTCCATAGGGAAATTTTGCAATGTTGAATAAACATCCGTAACTAGGGCAATAGAATCTTTCCAGACATCAAGTTCTCTGAAATTTCTCATAAATATCATATTTTCGGTTAAACATTTTATTTTCATACAGCAAAAATAATAAAAATACAACAACCAATCTTCACAAACCAACAACCAAGCACCAACACACCAATGACCAATCCCCAATCCCCAACAACCATTTCCCCTAAAATCGAAGATTCCTGGAAACGCGTGCTCTGGGACCAGTTTCAGGCCCCCTACTTCGCCTCTTTAAAAGATTTTCTGACGGAGGAGAAGAAGCATTACCGCGTTTTCCCGCCTGGCAAGTGCATCTTCAACGCCTTTGACAGCACGCCGTTTGATGAGGTGAAGGTGGTCATCATCGGACAGGATCCATATCACGAATACGGGCAGGCGCATGGATTGTGTTTCTCGGTGCAAGACGGCGTTCCTTTCCCGAAGTCACTGATCAACATCTTCAAAGAGTTGAGTGACGACGTGGGGTTTGTCACGCCGCGAAGTGGAAACTTGCAGAAATGGACGAAGCAGGGCGTGTTGCTGTTGAACGCCACGCTCACCGTGCGCGAGCACGCGGCGGGCTCGCACCAGGGCCACGGCTGGGAACAGTTCACCGACTGTGCCATCCAGCGACTGTCGGCGCAAAAAGAGGGACTGGTATTTCTGTTATGGGGCAACTTCGCCATCAACAAGCGCGCGCTGATAGACCCGAGCAAGCACCATGTGCTCACCGCCGCGCACCCCTCCCCGCTCTCCGCCCATAGAGGGTTCTTCGGCTGCAGGCACTTCTCCAAAACTAACGAGCTGCTGAAACAGATGGGCAAAGAGCCTATTGATTGGCAATTGTAAGGGTATTACTGTTGGGGAACATTGGCGATTCGCCACTTGCTCCAGGTCACGCGCACACCGGTTGCGGGCACAGCGTAGCGCAACGTTCGATGATAGCATTGGCTCTTTCAAATCCCGCATCGCAAACTTTCTTTTCTTTGTTGCCATCGTAACCCATCACAAGATGCATGGTATCGTAGCCAAGGTTCACGAAATGCAGCAATTTCCCGTCCCGTTTCTTGGCAGCCTCCTTGTATTTGTTTATGGACGGACGGCCTTTCCCGTTACGGATGTTCAGGACAGCGTCAAGCGCGACAAGGCATCCGCACCACAGGATATTGCCCGCTGTCTTGACATACTTGCTGTCGGTATAGCTTTCCAGTTCCGGGTCGTAGTTGGCCTTTTTGATTACCTCTTCTGCGTTGGCCACGTATCTGCGGGCCTCTTCAATGGGATCTTGTTTTTCCATAGTTTTGAATTTGATAGTTTAGGGTTGAGGGTTTAGAGTTTAGAGATTAATATGGGTGATGCGAGCTGATGCTATGAATATCATGTTGAGGCCGCAAATATACTATGAAAATTATTTTGTTCAATACTTTTCATGAAATATTTTTATCGTTGATAATGAGGATATTAAAAATTTTCTATGGTGAAAATTTTACAATTATTTGTTAATTTTAATTTCTGATTTCGAAAAAAAAATCGCACAATTCACACATCACCATTCCGCCGCCTTAGGCGGCGGAACCTCCAACGTTAACCCCATAATTCTGCAAGTGTCGAGACCTACGGCCTGCCTGTGCACCCCGCGCACGAGCCACCGCTGCACCCTTGACAACCACTACAACAGCCATCGCAACCGCACGGGCCATCCTTGCGGTTCCGATACTGCCGCACCAACAGCCAAACCGCAGCAACAACGGCAGCGGTCACGATTATCGCTACTAATATTTTCTGTACCATATCTATTTACATTCTCCCGTGCATTTCGAATCGGAGGTCTCAAATTCCAATGTGGCATGAGTGATACCCATCTCGGATAGTTTTTCTTTCAAATGTTCTTTCGTGTGCTCCATTTCTGTAAGATTGTCCACCACCACATGGGCCGTCATGGCGTTCTCCGTAGTGCTGAGCGCCCAGATGTGCAAGTGATGTACCTCACGCACGCCCTCCTGCCCCATCATGGCATCTTTCACATGGTCGAAATCCAGCTGGGCAGGCACACCGTCCAACGCCAAGCGCACGCTGTCGTGCAGCAACTCCCAAGAAGCCACAATGATCACGACCGCCACCACCAGCCCAATCAGCGGGTCGATGATATACCAACCCGTGAAATAGATGACGATGCCGGACACCACCACGCCCACCGACACCAAAGCGTCAGCCAGCATGTGCAAATACGCGCCCTTGACGTTCAAATCCCTCTTCTGATCCTTCATGAACAGCCAAGCCGTAAAACCATTTATCACCACCCCGATAGCCGCCACAATGGAAATCACTTGACCCTGCACCTCCTGAGGCGTAATTAATTTGCGAACACTTTCTACAATGATAAAAACCACCGCAACGCCCAAAATAAGAGCGTTCAATAACGAAATCAGAATCGTGCTTTTCTTGTAGCCATACGTGAATTTGCGAGTGGCAATGGAATCCGACAGTTTGAAAGCAATGAGTGCCAGCACAAGACTGACCACATCGCTTAGGTTATGCCCCGCATCGGAAAGCAGCCCCAACGAATGATAGCAAAGCCCGAAAATAGCCTCCGCCAGCACGTATGCTATATTCAGCGCAATGCCGATGATAAACGCGCGGTTCAGCGTGGTGATGACTTGACTATGGTTGTGACTATGGCTATGACTATGGCTATGACTATGACTATGACTATGAACTAGTTCATCGTCATAGTTCATCGTCATAGTTTTATCTTGTTGTTTCCTTTCCATATCGCTACCGTTTTTAAATCAACATTCCAATCTGATATACCAAAAATGCCATAATCCAGGCAACGAGCGTGTTGAACAGCACGGTAAACGTAGCCCATTTGCCGCCAGCTTCTTTATACACAGCGGTAACCGCCGCCACGCAAGGCACATAAAGCAGAATGAAAATCATGAACGCGTAGGCCACCAACGGGGTGAAAACTTTTTGCCCTTTCAGTTCTCCGGAGGTCCACGTCTGCGCCTGAATGCTGGCTTGCAGTGCGGAGGAGTGCTCGTCAGCCTCCGCATCAGCGTGATAGAGCACGCCCATAGAGGAAACCACAATCTCCTTGGCAGCCAAGCCCGTGAGCAGCGACACGCCCATCTTCCAGTCAAAACCAAGTGGCTTGAACACTGGCGCAATGGCACGTCCCACTCTGCCAATGTAGGAATTCTCGGTTTGCACCACCGAGCGGTCAAACTCCAACTGCTCGATTTGGGCAGCCTTTACAGCCTCATCCATCTCCGTGTCAGCCGAAACTTGCTCAATCTGCGCGGTATAACGGTCGATTTGCGGACTGTGCTGCGGGAAGTATTCCAAAGCCCAGATAATGACAGTGGCCACGAGGATCACCGTCCCCATCTTCTTGAGATACTGCACACTCTTGTCCCACATGTGCACCACGGCGTTGCGGAACGTGGGCAACCGGTACGGCGGCAACTCCATCACAAACTGGTCTTTGTTGTCCTTGAACGCGATTTTCTTCATTAGCAGGGAGGTAAGCACCGCCATCACCACGCCAAACAGGTAGATGCTTGTCAGGATAAGGCCCTGATGTTTGGTGAAAATGGCGGAAATCAGCAGCAGATAGACGGGCAACCGCGCTGAGCACGACATGAACGGCACCGTGATAATGGTGAGGATACGGTCCTTTTTGTTCTCCAGCGTACGTGTAGCCATGATGGCCGGCACACTGCAGCCGAAACCGATGATGTAGGGGATAAACGACTTGCCGTGCAGGCCCATGCGGTGCATCAGCTTGTCCATCAGAAACGCGGCACGGGCCATGTAGCCAGTGTCTTCCAAAATGGAGATGAAGAAGAAGAGTATCAAGATGTTGGGCAGGAACGAACACACACCGCCCACACCCGCGATGATGCCATCTACAATCAGGTCCTTGAGCATTCCATCGGCCATGTGGCGGGAAATCACATCTCCTAACCATCCAAAAAACATCTCCAACCACACCTGCGGATAGGCTCCCAAGGTGAATGTCATCTGGAACATAAACCACAGGAAGAAAATCAAAATAGGGAAGCCCAACCATTTGTGGGTCAAAATGTTGTCAATAGTGTAAGCTTTCTGCTTGCTGCGGTCTTTGCCAACCGTATATGTTTCTGCCAACGCGCCCCGCACAAAGCCGTATTTGGCGCCGGAAATCACAGTGGCAGCATCCTCACGGTAGCTCTTCTCCAAAATCTCACGCTGTTCTGCAGCCGATTTCTTCAACTCCCCGATCTTCACATGCCGCTCCACCGACTTCAGCGTCGCCTGGTCATTCTCCAGCAACTTGATGGCAATATAACGCGCCGGATATTCGCTGTCAATAACCGTATCTTGCTTGATGATTTCTTTCAGAATCTCTATACTCTTCTCAATGTCAGCGCCATAGTTGATGTGGATGTGCTTGGTGTTCTGTTCCATGTTTTCATATACATCCACAATATTCTTCATTACATCCTCTATTCCAGCGCCTTTTGATGAAACCGTAGGAACAATGGGGAAGCCCAGCATCCGGCTCAACATTTTCACATCCAACTTGTCGTGGTTATGTTCCAGTTCATCAAACATATTGAGTGCCATCACCATCGGCAGGTTCATGTCGATGAGCTGGGTGGTAAGGAAAAGGTTTCGTTCCAGGTTGGAGGCATCCACGATGTTGAGCACCACATCGGGATGGTGGTCGAACACGTACTCGCGCACGTAGAGTTCCTCGGGTGTGTATTCGGTAAGGGAGTAGGTGCCGGGCAGGTCGGCGATTTGGATGGTGTAATCCTTGTATTTGAAGATTCCAATTTTGGAATCAACAGTCACGCCGCTGTAATTGCCCACCTTCTCGCGCATGCCAGTGGCGTGGTTGAAAAAGGAGGTCTTGCCACAGTTGGGGTTGCCGACCAGCGCCACGGAGATGGTCTTGCCGCGCTCGCCCAAGATGCGAGTCGTCTCCTCGGTGATGGTACCGTTGAAGCTGTAACTTTCAGCTGTCTCATCAGTCAAGGGGACCACCTCAATATGCTGGGCCTCAATGCGCCGCAGGGAGACATGGCTTTGCATGATCTCATACTCAATGGGATCGCGCAAGGGGGCGTTCTTGATGACGCGTACCTTCTCGCCACGTACGAAGCCCAGTTCCATCAACCGGTGACGAAAGCCGCCGTGACCGCTCAACTTCACAATCACACATTGTGAACCTGTCGGCATGTCAACGAGTCTAAGAGTTTGATTATCCATGTTATATCTTTAACTATTCATTCTATATTGCAACTTGCAAAAGAGCATGAATAATCTTAATCCCCTTATCCCCAAAAATGATGATTTATGGCATTTGTTCTACCTAAACAAAACTCTCATTTGAAATACTATTTGCGTCCCTTGTTGCAATCGTCAATAGCTTCCTGCAACATCTCTTCAAACAAGTCGATAGAGTGGTTGATGTCATATTTCTTCGCAGACTCGGAGTATAGCTTCTCCATTTTCGCCTTCTCCTCGGGGTTGTCCAACCAATAGTCGATGGCGCGGGCCAAATCCTTAGGATCCCCGGGGTTGAAGAGGCTGCGCCCGTCAAGGGCGAATTGTCTTGTGGCAGAGAGGTTGCTATTGGCAATGACGGGCACCAGGCCTGTGGCAAATGCCTCTATGCAGGAAATGGCCTCTGACTCCATGTCCGATGCGTGCACGTAAAGGTCACATTGGCCGAGCATGTTTTTCAAATCCTCCTTGGGCAGATAGGTGAAAACGGGCGGATTCTTCAATTTACTACCTAAACGATAGTATTGTTTGTACTTCGGCCCCTTTCCGGCAAAAATCAATTGGATCCGGTCGCCATACTTGGAATACTGCAGAGCATTGATGATGACATCCTGACGTTTCTCTGCGGAAAGCCGCCCCACCATGGCAATCAGGATTTTGCCTTCAAATTCAGGCTTTTTAGGCACCTTGTACCAGGTAAAATCCGATTGGATGCCATTGGAGATGGCATGGACCTTAGCCTTGTAACCGCGGCTCTCAATCTCCTCAGCCATGAACTTGGAGGGCGCATGCACATGGCCGAAATGGTCATACACGGCTCTCCTGAGGATACTGAATATCATGTTATTAACCCATTCCGATTTCCCGAGGCCGAACTGGGACGAAATGTTCTGTGGCTGGACATGGAAGGCGGCAGTGGCCGGCTTGCCGAGAAGGTCGGCAATTTTCTTGGCCCTCGTTTCCAAAAAGAAGGGGAAGAAACAGTGGACAACATCTGCCCACTCCACCGCTTCACGTATGACCTTCTTGTCGCATTTCGCATACTTGAAGCCCTGCTTGTGAATCATCCCGTTGAAGATGAAAAAGTTCAACTCGGGCAAACCGTAAACACCCTCTCTGGGCTCGCTTGCGGTCATAATGCGTACCTCATGCCCGCGCTTGCGCAACTCCTCCGCAAACCGCTGCGCGGAAATGCTGGTGCCGTTGTTCGTGGAAAAATAAACGTCTATAACAAATAAAATTTTCATAATCTCTTTCCATTAAATTTTTCGCCGCAAAATTAACATTTTTTAGTAAATGTAATTTATTGATATTCAAGATTGTTTACTTGTTAACAAAAAGGATTTTATCGGATTTTCGGAGATTTTCAGCTATTTTGGATCCACTGGGTTCTGAATATTTCCAATACACAAACAGCAATTTTCCTGTATTTTGACTGTTATAATTTTTACTATATTTGCGGGCTGGATTTATTTGGAATAGTTTCATCTGTAAAATTCCGTCATCAAATTTAAAACTTCAATTTCTTGAAATGATAAAAAAAACGATTTTGAGTTTGCTCTTTTTCTCAGGCATCATCCTCTGCTCGGCACAGGTGACTGTGGAAGTGCAACTAATTAGTTCCGGCACTCAATCCTTTTCCGTCAGCGAAGCTGGCAAGATTTATTTTGACAACGGGTATCTCATGGTGGATGACGGGAACGACGCCCCTTTCTCCTTCCCGCTTTCGGATATCCGGAAAGTACTGTTCTCCGGAACCACATCCGTAGAAACCATTGAAAGCGACCATATCCGTATATACCCTAATCCCGCGACCACCTTTTTGCGCATCAGCAGCGACCGGAACAGTGACAGCCGTTATCAGATTTTCTCCATTGACGGCCGACTGCTCATGTCCGGTGTCTGCAAGCAAGAAGAGACTATCAACATCAGCAGACTGCCCAAAGGACTGTATCTCATCAAAGTGGATGGCAAAACCTTTAAAATCAGCAAATCATGAAAAGAACCGTTTCAGTCATCCTGTTTTTGACGTTAGTCGTATCCCTGCCTGCGCAGGAGATTCTGCATCTATACAATGGCAACAGCGTCATCTTTGAGAAATCCGTTTCCGAGATTGACAGCATTCATTTTCAAGGCAGCCAATCCATTTTCAACTTCGGCAATACCAATCTTACCTTTCCAGTGAGCATAGTGGATAGCATCACCTTCAGCAACGAAAGCCTGCTGGGCGATGACATCTATATCACCTGGAACGGCAACAGCGTCAATGTCATCAACCCTTACGCCAACAACGGTGTGACCATCACAAATGAAGGGGCCAAGGTGACCGTGACGGTAACCTCAACCATTCAGGACATCGTCTATCACCTGTCGGGAAGCTCATCTGACGGTTATCTTTACATCACCCCCAACAAGCGTTTCACCCTCTCCATGGAAGGGCTTTCGCTTACTAACAGCGAAGGTCCGGCCATTGACGTGCTGGTGGACAAGAAAACCAGCGTCATACTGGCTGACGGCTCGCAGAATTTCCTGAATGACGGGGCCGACAATGCCAAAAAGGCAGCTCTGCAAAGCAAAAGCGAGCTGATTTTCTACGGCAACGGCACGCTGACCGTGAACGGTTACAAGCGCAACGGCATCCACAGCGACGACTATGTGCAAATCAACAGCGGCAACATCGTGGTAGCCTCTGCGGCAGCCGACGGTATCCACTGCGACTATTTTGTCATGAACGGCGGCACAGCAAACATCACCGCTTCCGGTGACGGCATTGACGGAGACACCGGTTTCATCGAAGTGAATGATGGCATTATCACCATCAACACCCCCGCAGAAGACAAGAAGGGAATGAAGTGCGACAGCACCATCACCATCAACGGCGGCAATATCACCGTCAACAACAGTGGCAACCAAAGCAAGGGACTGAAGAGCGGTTTGAGCACCTATATCAACGGCGGCGAGCTGACCGTCAACGCCACAGGCACATACGTCAGCGAGACCACCACTTCTGGTGTGGACCTCTCCTATTGCACAGGTATTAAGACAGGGGAAAGCTGTTTCATCACGAACGGCACCGTCACAATCACATGTCCTTCGACCAATGCAGGAAGCAAGGCTATCAGCTCCGACAGCAATATTGTCATCTCAGGCGGCACAATCAACTTGACCTCTTTGGGTTCTTGCGACAAGTATTTGGTCAGTGGTTCCACCTACGACAGTTATGCTTCCGCATGTCTGAAAGCCAACGGTAACATTTCCATCAGCGGCGGCAACATCACGGCGGTCGCGGGTGATCGCGCCATCAGCTGCGACGGCAACTATACTCAGACAGGCGGTCATGTCAGCACTTCCACCAACGCGATTGGTTTCACCGTCATGGGCACGGGCACTTCCTGCACCGACGGTTTTGCGTCTGCCTGTCTGAAGGCGGACGGCGACATTGCCTTCACCGCGGGCAAATTCAGCGGTGCCAGCACAGGCAAAGGCGGGCGCGGCATTGTGGCCGACGGCACACTGGTGTTTGGTGCTGCCGGAGCAGAAGACAGTCTGCTTGTGGTCTATGTCACCACCAGCGGCGCACCCGTGAACGCATCCTCCGGAGGCGGTGGCGGATGGCCTGGCGGCGGGAACAGTTCCGACTACTGGAAAGGCCTGCCCAAAGGGCTTAAAATTGAAGGCAACATCACCATCAACAGCGGACACCTGCAGAGTTTCTGTTCGCAGACCTCCGGAAGCACCACTGGCGAAGCTATCGAAAGCAAGGACTCTCTCTTCATCAACGGCGGTCACGTGGAGGCAAACGCATACGATGATGCCATCAACGCCGCATCCTTCATTGGCATCAACGGCGGCCATGTATGGGCCTACTCTCGCGGTAACGACGGCATTGACGGAAACGGCTCCACCCTTCGTTTCAACGGCGGTGTCATCATCGCCCGCGGCAGCGAATGCGCCATTGACGACAACAGCGACCACGGCGGGAAACTATACATCAGCAACGCCACGCTCATCGCCACAGGAGGCAACATGGGAGCCATTGAGGGGACCCCTACCCTTACGGGACAGAAATATTTGACCCTGGGCAGTTCAGGCGGCGGTGGATGGTCTGGCGGTGGGGGCGGTGGCAGCAGCTCCGCGCAGACCCTCGCACAAAACGGCGTCTGCGTCAAAAACAGCAGCGGCACGGAGATTGTCACCTACAAGATGCCCACCGTCAACAACGGCAGCAGCGGATTTGAAGACACCGGTGCCAAAGGAGTGTCGGGACTTTTCATCACCACCCCCTCGATCCAAAGCGGGACATACACCTACTATACATCCCCCACTATCAGTGGAGGCTCAAACTGGCATGGATACTATACCGGTGCCACAGTGACCACTTCAGGCAACGGCACCTCCACTACCGCACATTAAACTGAAAACACCAAACTATGTACAACAGCCAATCTCAACAGAAACAAAAAAACAACGGACAGAACACCAAACTTTCCGGTTGGATAATCCCGTTTTGGATTACATACGTTTCCATTCTGGGCTTCCTGATGCTACTTTTCATTCTCATATCCTTGGGATGGATTGGATACATGCCTTCATTCACCGAACTGGAGAACCCGTCCGCCAATCTGGCAACAGAGGTCATCTCCGAGGACGGCGAACTTTTGGGCACCTACTATTTGGTAAACCGGTCCAACTGCAAATACAGCGACCTCTCACAGCCATTGAAAGACGCCTTGATTGCCACGGAGGATTCCCGTTTCTACAAGCATTCGGGAGTCGATGGGCGTGCCCTGTTGCGTGTGGCTGGCGGCGTGCTCACCTTCCACCACAAAGGCGGCGGCAGTACCATCACCCAACAATTGGCCAAGAACCTGTTTCCGCGTGGTCAAAAGATGAACAAGGTAAAACTCGTGTTTATCAAATTCAAGGAATGGGTGGTCGCCACCAAGCTGGAACGCAAATATTCCAAGGACGAGATTTTGGCCATGTACTTCAACACGGTGGATTTCGGCAACCAGGCCGTAGGTATCAAGTCTGCGGCACGTACTTATTTCGACAAGAGCCCGTCTGAAATCAACACTGAAGAGGCTGCACTGCTGGTAGGTATGCTCAAGGCGCCTTCCAAATACAGTCCACGACGCCACTACCAGGCAGCCATCGGACGCCGCAACGTGGTATTAGGACAAATGAAAAAATATGGGTATTTGACCGAAGCGCAATTCGATTCCATCAAAGAGCTGCCCATTGACATGACCAACTTCAAGTCGCAGGCGCATTATGCCGGCAAAGCCACCTATTTCAGAGAGTATCTGCGACTGGTGCTCAAAGACTGGTGTGCCAACAACCCCAAGAAAGACGGTTCGCACTATGATTTGTATTGTGACGGCCTCAAGATATACACCACTATCGACTCCCGTATGCAGCAGCATGCTGAAGAGGCAGTCAAGGAGCACGTGTGCGACTATTTGCAGCCCATGTTTTTCCAGCATTTCAAAGGCGTGCGGAACGCTCCGTTCGTCAACCTGTCGGAAGAGCAGACCAACCGTATCTTGTGGAGTGCAGCCAAGCGGTCAGAGCGATACGACCGTGCCAAGGATGCCGGTTTGAGCGACGAGCAAATCAAAGCCGAGTTCAACAAGAAGGTTCCCATGACGGTTTTCTCCTATAAGGGAATGAGAGACACGGTGATGACGCCATTCGACTCAATCCGCTATTACAAGTCGTTCCTACAGTGCGGTTTGATGTGTGTGGAGGCCAAATCGGGGCACGTAAAAGCCTACGTAGGCGGCACCAACTACGAGTATTTCCAATTCGACCATGTGAAGTTGTCAAAGCGTCAGGTTGGGTCCACCTTCAAGCCATACGTATATACGGTAGCCATGCAGAGCGGCGAATTCGACCCGTGCACCATGGTTCCGAATGTACCGGTGACGATAGATGTACCCGGAGGTACATGGACACCGCGCAACTCAGGCGCACACCGCGAAGGCGAGATGATGCCCTTGCGCGAAGCTCTGGCCTTCTCGCTCAACCAAGTATCCGCGTATTTGATGAAACGCTACGGCCCGGAGGCTGTCATCTCCCTGGTGCGCAACATGGGCATGACCTCCGACATTCCGGCAGTGCCCGCCATCTGCCTCGGCGCGTGCGAGCTGACTCTTTATGAGCAGGTGGGGGCCATCAACTGCTTCCCCAACCAAGGCGTTTACGTGGAGCCCATCTTCATCACCCGTATCTGCGATAAGGACGGAAACGTCATTTACAACAAACTGCCCAAGACCAACGAAGCCATCGACCAGATCACTGCATTCAAGACGGTGCGTCTGATGCAAGGTGTGGTGGATTACGGTACAGGCGGCCGGCTCCGCAGCCAATACAAGCTGGACTTCCCCGTGGCTGGCAAAACAGGCACTACGGACAACCAGTCGGACGGCTGGTTCGTGGGCTACACGCCGTTGCTCACCTGCGGGGTGTGGGTGGGCTGCGAGGACCGCTCCGCGCACTTCCGCAGCACCGCATTGGGGCAGGGCGCGCGCACGGCCATGCCCGTGTTCGGCCTGTTCATGAAGAAAGTGTATAGCGACCCGAAACTGCCTTATTACGCCATTGTCAATTCACCTACCAAAACAGCCCAAACCGGCTACTATTTCACCATACCTTCCGCTTACACCGGCGACGAATCGGGGTGCAACGAAAATACGAGCGCTAAGCCTCACAACAATTTGGATTTTGACTAACGTCTAACCGCGACGGCAAATGTGCTTGAAGTCACAATAGCCACAATGGGACTCATCGTCAGTTTGCCTGAAAGTTTTTTTCTCATCCAGAATTTCCAGCAACAGCGTCTGTAATGAGGATTGGAAGGACATGAGCACATCCTCTGTAATGCCGTCCTCTAAACCATCGTCAGTCACTATCATGGCAGGATGCCAATAATCGGGATATTTACCCTGCTTGTTGGCCTCTTTAATGCACATAATGCCGCATTGCATTCGAGATGCCCGGCCTGCATCTTTCAAATCCTCCTGCCTCGTCCGTTTCAACAACAGAGCATAAAACAGAAGCTGCAACATTTGCTTGTACCGAACATCCTCGACCACTACTTGCATGTTCGCCGCATTCACATTCAGAAATTTGTCATCCACCTTGCCCGTTTTATAATCCACGACTACCGGATAGGTCCCATTATCGTTGCGAATCATCTGAAGACGGTCTATAATGCCGTATAAGCGGACCTCAAGGTCCTTCGCAATCGGCAGATCACAATTCACCTCCGTCTCGGTACCGACAATCTCTACATTGCCACCTTTGAATTCGTCCACTGCTTTTTGCAGATAACTGCACACATCGTTTTTCACCATGCGGGTGGCCAGATATGTCCGTCCATGGGTGAGATCGTACATGGTCAAATGCAAGTCTTCGCAGTTCAGCATCTCCTGAGCGATTCTTTCCTCGGCATGAGCCTGAAAATCGTCAATAATCCGTTTATAATCAGCGGGATTTGCTTTAATATCATTAAATACAGACTCCAGTAAAGCATGAACCACCGTGCCGATGATGTTGCTCTCTATTCTTTCTTGAAAAGTCTGTCGAGGCTCTATGCCACAGAGGTTTCTATAATAAAATTGCAGAGGACAATTGATGTAACGGGTCAGGGCTGTAGCCGAAAACCTCATTTTTTTCAACTTTTCAAGTATCTCCGTACTTTTCACCACCTCAATCGTCTCCGGTACCGACGCCTTGAACTGGAAACTCATCTGAGGATATTCCAATCGGATATTATCCAGATGACGTTCTTTCTTCAGAAACTCCAGCTGCGTGATGAAACGACTCTTCTCCATCAGAGACTTCTCAGAGTCATTGTTATATATTAAGACAACGTCTTCGGCCCGTTGCAGCAGCCGGAAGAAATGATAGGCATACACCTGATCTTTGTACAGATAATTCGGCAATGAGTCGTTGTCATAACGTATCTCAAACGGCAGCAAGGTGTTGTAGCTGATTCCCGCCGGCAGCACTCCCTCGTTCACGGAGAGCATGATAATGTGCTTGAAGTCCAGTGTACGGGTCTCAAGCAATCCCATCACTTGCAGTCCCTTTAGCGGGTCGCCTTTGACCGGCAGAGACAGGATGTCGGTCTGCAAGCCTATGGCAAATTTCACGGTGGACAGGGCAAACGACGGATCCTGATGGATGTTTTCCAAAGCTGCATCCGCCGTTTTCAGAGCCTCCTGCAACATGGACAAAAGTGCATGTCCCTGGCTGTCGCTGGCAATATGGTCCAACATTTGCTCCACATACGCTATCAACGCCGACAGTAGGGTTTTGGTGTCTGTTGTAAAATCAGGAAGATATTCTGCCGGAAGGTCCGCTCGGAAATAGAGCGCACGCTGATTGTTCTCCAATTCAGCCATTTTCTCCTTATACAAAGCCTCGTCAGGAAACAGGCACTGGCAAACGAGTGGATTCCGCAGCAGGGCCACCACATCCCGATGATGGAAGCGCATCTCCCCGCCGAGGCTGTACCGCAACGAAGATTGATAGAGTTCCAGCAGAGTGTTCAGCAAAGTGTATGCCGGTGTCGCCCTGAAAGGATATCCCATCGTGACGTTCACGCCTTCCATACCGTATGCCGAAAGGAACGGCAACAACAGTTGCTCGTCAGCCAGCACCACCGCAGTATTGTCCAGCGTCCCCTCCTCTTGCTGGATTCTCTTAATCTGATCAAGAGCATAGTAGATTTGGTTCATCTCTTTGGAAATCCCCACAATCTGAATGCGTTTCTGCATCTCCTCATAATGATGGTTAACGTATTGCAGGCTTTCCTTGGGAAGTTCCAATCCTGAACAGATTTTGCGCAAGAAATAGGCTGTGGTGAAACGGTCGTCCTGATTGAAATCGCAATAGAAGGGATCTATGTCAAAGTAAAAACTTACCTGGAAATGTTCTTTCAGATAGCCTATCACCGCCAACTCCGACGGCGTGAACACATGGAACCCGGCAAAGACAAGATGCTTGAAATGCAGTTTCCGGGCATACACCCCGATATTTTCTGCACAATCCCTATATTTGAGGCCTCCGTAGGCTTTCCCGTCTTGTCGCAACTGTTGACGGAAAAGTGTATATAGTTCAGCAAGTCGCGCATAGAAGCTCATCTTCTCCTGCAAACCGCTTTTGTCCTCGGCATTGGCCATGGCAATGGTAAACTCCTTGTCGAACGCCAGTGTTCTGAAGACATAATCCCCGTCTTGCAGCTGCATGTCTATCTCATCAATATCGGAAAGATAAGCCGGAGCCCAAGTCAGCATTTCATCAAACGACATTTCCATGGGTGGATCCATTTGGCGGATGGTTTCGCGCAGCCTAACCAACAGGTTCAACTTGTCAAGGGTCTGCAACGGGGAGAGCATATCGATAAAATGCTCAATGGAATAGATGACAGGAAGAAATGCGGGCAGTTTCAGGTTATCCGAGATGTGGCTGACCAGCATTCGGCGAGCGCGCTCATTGGGCAACACGACTACCGTTTCCTGCAAGGGTACGCCGGAAGATACAATGCTTTTGGAAAGGTTGGATAGGAAGGTCATGGGTTAGATATTAACGCAAAGGACACAAAGGACACAAAGGGCGCGAAGGATGCGAAGGATGCGAAGGGCGCGAAGATTAGTCCAGTTTGAGCACTGCAAGGAACGCAGACTGCGGGACCTCCACGTTACCAATCTGGCGCATACGCTTCTTACCGCGTTTCTGTTTCTCCAGCAGTTTGCGTTTACGGGTGATATCGCCGCCGTAGCACTTGGCGGTCACGTCCTTGCGCACGGCCTTCACTGTCTCGCGAGCAATGATTTTGGAGCCGATGGCCGCCTGTATGGCAATTTCGAATTGCTGGCGCGGAATCAGTTCTTTGAGTTTCTCACAGATGCGGCGACCGAAGGCATACGCATTGTCGGAGTGAATCAGCGCCGAGAGAGCATCCACAGAATCGCCATTCAGCAAGATATCCAATTTGACCAAGCTGGCGGGTTTGAAACCAGTAATATGATAATCGAAAGAGGCGTATCCTTTGGAAATGCTCTTCAGTTTGTCGTAGAAATCGAACACAATCTCACCCAACGGCATGTCGAAGGTAAGCTCAATGCGGTTGGCCGCCACGTACATCTGGTTCACCAACGAGCCACGCTTGTCGATACAGAGTTTCATGATGGCGCCGATGTAATCGTCCTTGGAGATGATCTGGGCGCGGATATAAGGCTCCTCCACATGGTCAATCTCCGTTGGGGCGGGCATTCCGGACGGGTTATATACATCGAGCCACTGTTTCTTGGTGGTCATCACTTTATAGGAAACATTGGGCACGGTGGCAATCACATCCTGGTCAAATTCGCGGTCGAGACGCTCCTCGACAATTTCCATGTGGAGCAATCCGAGGAAGCCGCAACGGAAGCCGAAGCCGAGGGCTGCCGACGACTCAGGCTCAAAGGTGAGGGAAGCGTCATTGAGTTTCAGTTTTTCCAAAGAGGCGCGAAGTTCCTCGTATTGGTCAGCCTCCGTAGGATAAATACCGGCAAAGAGCATGGGTTTCACCTCCTGGAACCCCTCAATGGCCGTTTCACAAGGACGAGCCACGTGGGTGATGGTGTCGCCCACTTTCACTTCTGAAGAAGTTTTGATACCGGTAATGAGATACCCTACATCACCGGCAGAAAGCGTATCCTTGGGCACGCGGTCCATTTTGAGAATGCCGATTTCGTCCGCATCGTACTCACGCTTGGTGGAGACAAATTTCACCATTTCATGGGTTTTGATGGTTCCGTTGAAGATGCGGAAATAGGCAATGATGCCGCGGAAGGAGTTGAACACGGAGTCGAAAATGAGGGCTTGCAACGGGGCCTCGGGATCGCCCTCCGGAGCAGGGATTCGTTCTATGATGGCTTGCAGAATCTCTTCTACACCTTGGCCGGTCTTGCCGGAAGCCTCGATGATGTCCGACTCGTCGCAGCCGATGAGATCGACAATCTGGTCCTTGACCTCCAGGGGCATGGCGGCGGGCATGTCCATCTTGTTGAGCACCGGAATAATCTCCAAATTGCTATCGATGGCCTGATAAAGATTGGATATGGTCTGTGCCTGCACGCCCTGGGTTGCATCCACGAGTAGCAGCGCACCCTCGCAGGCAGCAATGGAGCGGGAAACCTCGTAGGAAAAATCCACGTGGCCCGGTGTGTCAATCAAATTGAGGATATATTTTTCGCCCTGATACTGGTATTCCATCTGGATAGCATGGCTCTTGATGGTGATGCCGCGCTCGCGCTCCAGATCCATATCGTCCAGCACCTGGTTTTGGAACTCGCGCTCGTTGACCGTTTTGGTATATTGCAGCAAGCGGTCAGCCAACGTGCTCTTACCATGGTCTATATGTGCGATAATGCAGAAATTACGTATGTTTTTCATGGCGGCAAAGATACAAAAAATGCAGGACATCCGTTGCCGGGCCTGCATCATCTGGCATGCTGGAACAAAAATTCCGGCACTATTTGTCTAAAAATGAAAAGATGGATTTTTCGAAATTCTCGCGGGCATATTCACGCGTCACTGTGATTTTATTCTTGTCCAGACTCGGGAAATCATACATGGCATCGGTCATGATTTTCTCCACAATGGCACGCAGGCCACGTGCTCCGAGTTTCAGTTCCACAGCCTTCTCCACGATATAATCCAACGCTTCCTCCTCGAACGAGAGCGTGATACCATCCATCTGGAACAATTTCACATACTGTTTCACCAGCGCATTTTTAGGCCGGGTGAGAATCTGCTTCAACGCAACTGCATCCAACGGATTCAGGGATGTGATAACAGGGAAACGGCCACACAACTCCGGTATCAGGCCGAATTGCTTGATATCCTGCGCGGAGACATATTGCAGCATGTTGTCTTTGTCGATATTGCGGTTTTTCTTGTTGTAACCAATGGCGTTGGTATTCATGCGTTCAGCAATAATCTGGTCCAAGTTATTGAACGCACCGCTGCCAATAAAGAGAATGTGCTGGGTGTTGATGTGGATAAACTCCTGTTCCGGATGCTTACGTCCTCCTTGCGGCGGCACATTCACCACTGAGCCTTCCAGCAATTTGAGCAGCGACTGCTGCACGCCTTCGCCTGACACATCGCGCGTGATGGAAGGATTCTCAGATCCTTTGCGGGCAATCTTGTCAATCTCGTCGATGAAAACAATGCCGCGCTCGGCCTTGGCCACATCGTAGTCGGCGGCCTGCAAGAGGCGCGTGAGTATGGACTCCACATCCTCGCCCACATAGCCAGCCTGCGTGAACACAGTAGCATCCGCAATGCAGAACGGAACCTCCAATAATTTGGCAATCGCGCGCGCCAGCAAGGTCTTTCCCGTGCCGGTTTCCCCAATCAGCAGAATATTGGATTTTTCAATTTCCACATCATCCTGCTCGGAATCCTTCTCCTGCATAATGCGCTTGTAGTGGTTGTAAACCGCCACCGACAGCACCTTCTTGGCCTCATCCTGCCCGATGACATAGTCATCCAGCCGGGCCTTGATTTCGTGAGGCTTGAGCAGATTGATTTTAAGGGATTCAACAGCCTTGAGACGCTCGTCTTTCTCTGTATTGTGCAGAATATCGTTGACGGTTCTGGCGCAATCACCGCATATAAGACCAGAAAGACCAGCTATGAGAAACTGGTCTTCCGGAATATGTCTTCCACAGAAACTGCACGTTCTGTCTGAAAATTTTGATTTAGTCATTATTATTTGCGCTCGTTGGAGAGTACTTGGTCGATGAGACCGTATTCTTTGGCTTCGGAGGCTATCATCCAATGGTCGCGGTCGCAGTCCTTCCACACTTGGTCATAGTCCTTGCCTGTATGCTCGGCGATGATTTCATAGAGCTCACGTTTGATCTTCATGATCTCCTGAGCCTCGATCTCGATATCGGAAGCCTGGCCTTGCGCACCGCCCATAGGCTGGTGAATCATCACGCGGGAGTGCGGCAGGGCGAAACGTTTGCCCTTGGCACCGGCACAGAGGAGCACTGCTGCCATTGAGGCGGCCATGCCCGTGCAGATAGTGGACACGTCTGGTTTCAGATACTGCATCGTGTCATATATGCCCAAACCGGCGTACACCTGACCTCCCGGACTGTTCAGATAAATCTGAATGTCACGATCGGGATCCTGAGATTCCAGAAATAGCAACTGAGCTTGGATAATGTTGGCCACGTCATCGTCAATGGGCACACCCAAGAAGATGATACGATCTTTCATCAATCGGGAAAACACGTCCAACTGCGTGATGTTCATCGGACGCTCCTCGATGATGTAAGGCGTGATATAATTGCGCGTCATGGAAGCATAGCGGTCCATGCGCAGGCTGCTGATGCCATGCTGCTTCAGCGCATAATTTCTGAATTCGTCTCTCATCATAATGTGATTTTACTCTTCTTTCTTGGTTTTGGTTGCCTTAGCCGTTTTGGCTTTTGCAGGAGATTTTCTCGGCTTCTCCTCCTTTTCCTCCTTCACCTCTTGCTCCTCTTTCACCTCCTTCTTCGTCGTCTTCTTGGCAGCCGTCTTCGTGGCCGGAGCCTTGCCCTGCTTGCCTTCCATACGGGCGGTCAGCATATCCACGTATGCTTTGACGTCGCCTTTCTTCCGGTCGATGTTCAGCTTTGAGCGCAGCAACTCGGTGAGTTTCTCATCAAACAGCATGTCATATACATTCTTGACATACTCTTTGTTCTCCATCGACTGTTTCACGAGCTCTTCGACACGGTCTTTAACATCTTCCATGTTGAAATTGCCGAAGTAATTCTTGATGAAGTAGTCACGGAAATAGTTCTTCACGTCGTCCATCTCCACCTTGATGTCGCTGCCTTCCACAATCTTGCCCTCCAGGATTTGCCATTGGAAAGCGCGTTTGTAGTCGTTGTATTTGGTTTCCAGCGTTTCAGCGGTCATGTCCTTTTGGGTGAGCAGGATATAACGCTTGATGAACTCATCCGGAAGCTCCACCTTCACATTGTCGATCAGCATCTCGATGGCGTCATTCATGAACTGACGGTTGAGTTCAGGCTGATACTGGTCGGAAATCACCTTGTCAGCGGCAGCGTTGAGTTCTTTTTCATTCTTGACAGAACCGTCGGGATAAGCTTTCTTGAAGAACTCGTCATTCAATTCAGCGGGTTCAATGCGGCCGATGTGCTTGATGGTGACTTTGCATTTGTATTCGTTTTCAGCCTCCAGGTCTTTTTCTTCAACTTTGAGGAAACGGGCCAAAGCCATCTCGGAAGCGAAAGCCTTTCTCCAAGCAATAGTGACGGCATCATCTTTCTTCTTGCCCATGAATTTCTTCTGTCCGGCTTCCGTCAGGTCGCGCATGAAGAAGAAGCCTTCCTTCTCCTCGTCCAATTTAACAGACACGCTGTCGCCGGCTTCGATGGTCTCAGGGGTCACGTAGTTGCCGTGACGTTCGCGAAGTTGCTTGATGAAACCTTCACGGTCCTCGTCGTTGGGCACGATGGTGAAATCCACCACCTTGGGCAATTTGGCGTAGTCAACCTCAACCTCCGGAGCCAAAGCATACTCATATACGAACTCGAAATGATCCGGCTCGTCAAAGTTCACCTTGGACTTGCCCTCCACGGGAATCGGTTCGAAGATATAGCGAACCTCGTTGTCTTTCATAAACTTGTCCATCTCACGATTGACAATATTGTCAATCTCCTGAACCATGGTGGGTTTCTCGTACATTTTCTTGATCATACCCATCGGGGCATTGCCGGGACGGAATCCCGGAACCGTTGCGGTACGTCTCTGTTTCTTCAACGCAGCATCCAACTCAGCTGCATAATCTTCCTTGTTAATCTCAATCGTTACTTCCTGTAACTGTCCCGGAACATTTTCGTGCTTGATATTCATATTCTAACTTTGAAATAATTCATAAACTAAAAGACATACAGCGCCATACGGTGTTGCATGTCCATTAACTCTAAAAAAACGCAGACTACTCTTGGGTCTGTGACTGCGTGCTACCCGTTTCCTGGGTTTGTTCTGTCTGAACCTGATTGCCTCTCAAGGACTTAACCTCGCTCTTGGACATGAATGCGCATACGAAGCAGAGCACCATGATGAAAGCGGCGATTCCCCATGTGGTCTTTTCCAGCACATCGGCAGTCTTGCGAACACCCATTATCTGGTTGGATGAAGCGAAGTTAGATGCCAAGCCACCACCTTTGGAGTTCTGAATCAACACGACAAATGCCAGTACTATACAGGCCAGAATAATTAATACAACGCAAAGTGTGAACATTAGTTTCTGTTTTTTAATTTATTGATTAATATTACGTTAATTTTCCGAATTTAACAAATCCTTTTGCAGATTTTCAATTTGGGCTGCAAAATAACAACTTTTTTCTGGAAAATGCAACTTTAAAATTTCATACATCTGGATGGCCTTCTGAATATACCCTTGTTGGGCATAAATCATTGCCAATGTTTCACTTACAATATTAGGATCCTCTTCCAGGCTCTCCTCTCCATAGTTTGCATCACCATCATGTGTTTCAGGGGAATATATGATTTTCGGGGCATCTTTAGAGAATTTTTCTATAAGTTGGTCTATCAGAGCCTGCTTGGTATCGTGGTCCTCCGTAGGGTGTTTCACGAACACAGGCTGGAGGGTCTCTTCATCCTCCTGGGGCCGGCGGTTTTCCACTTGCGTAAGCGCAGGCTTCACTTTCGCCTGTTGCGCCACGGGCATCAGCTCCAAATTCAGCTCGCTGAGTTGCAACACGTTGGGCAGGGTCAGCAACATGCGGGCCCTGTTTTTCGACTGCGCACGCGCGGGAAGCAACCGCAGACACAGCACGTTGATAAAAGAAGAGGCCGGATAACGCTTCTGCAACGCCATCAGCTTCTCCTGGGCCGCAACGGCATCCTCCACCTCAATAAAATCATTCAAGAATAATTTCTCCATTACAATATATATATAATATGCGGATTTTCAAATTTCACATCACCAGTTCACGAAGGCCTTGTTGAAAATGTCATCAGTCAGTGCGTCGCTAATCTCTGTCACCAACGTGGACTCGACACTGCTGAAGTTGCGCGAGCTTGCGTAATCTGCATAGCGGGAAAAGGTCTGCTCGAAATTCTGCGTGTCGTCAAATTTATTGCTGAAACGCACCTTCACCGTGATAGTCAAGCGGTTCATGGCCGCCGTCTCGTTGCCCTGTATGGCCACAGGCGAGATGTTGTAGTTGACAATCTCCCCTTCTATCTCATAATCGCCCTGGCGGTTCACAATCGTCAAAGGCGTCTGTCCCTGGATTTTGTCTTTCAAAGCCGTGGTAAACGACTGGCTGAGTGTCGGATTCACCAAAGAGGCATTGTTTGGGAAGGTATTGATAGCCACGGTCTTGGCCCGCGGGTCAATTGTCCCCCCCGTCATGGACACCGACATCCGGCAGGCTGACAACATCGTGACAAAGCATATCAGCACCCACAGACGCACAATTATTCTATGGCACATCATCCGTTTCATCTACTTGTCGTTCAGTTTATACTCTTTGATTTTCCGATAGAGCGTGCGCTCGGAAATTTTCAGCTCCTCAGCGGCCAGCTTGCGGTTGTTGTTGTGGCGTTCCAAGGCCTTGATGATGGCAGCCTTATTGAGTGTGCCTAACGAGAGGTCACTATCTTCAATAATGATCGGTTCTTCAAAATGCGGTTCAGGCATGTTCTTGTCGGGCACCGTAGCCCGGGTGATCTGGTAATCCAGTTCGTTGTCCTCCAGCGGATATTCTTTCAGAGGAACATTATGCGGCTCGGGCATGGTACCGTTGACCAGATGGTTGACGACATTCTTCAGCTCTGAAATCTCGCGCTGCAGTTCGGCGATGAACTTGAAGAGAATCTCACGCTGGAAATTCTCATTGCTGTCGGTTTCCGTGCGCACCAAGGCCGGCAGGTTCGTGCTTGTAGGAGAGACAAGATAGGGTTTCAAAGCAGCCGCATCTATGGTTCTGTTCTTCTCCAGAATGGAAATCTGCTCGGTCACATTCTTGAGCTGCCTGATATTGCCGGGCCAGCGGTAGTTTTTGAGTTCCTCTATCGCATCATCGGTCAGAGTGAGCATAGGGCAATGGTACTTGGCGGAAAAGTCGCTCGCAAACTTCACGAACAGCGGATAGATGTCTTCGCGGCGTTCGCGCAGGGCAGGCAAATGGATGATGACGGAGCTGAGACGGTAATAGAGGTCTTCGCGGAACTTGCCCTTCGCGATGCGGTCGGCGATGTTCACGTTGGTGGCCGCCACCACCCGCACGTTGGTCTGCAATACCTTGGAGGAGCCCACGCGGATAAATTCGCCATTTTCGAGGACGCGGAGCAAACGCACCTGTGTAGCCAACGGAAGGTCTGCCACCTCATCCAGGAAAATCGTGCCGCCGTCAGCCACCTCGAAATAGCCCTTGCGGGCCTCCACCGCGCCGGTGAACGCTCCTTTCTCGTGTCCAAACAATTCGGAGTCTATGGTACCTTCGGGAATGGCACCGCAGTTCACGGCAATGTACTTGCCTTGCTTACGGCTACTGTTATCGTGGATGATTTTCGGAAAATTCTCCTTACCCACGCCACTTTCGCCGACCACCAGCACTGCCAAGTCGGTGGCAGCCACCTGCACGGCAATGTCAATGGCACGTTCCAAAGCGGGGTCAAAGCCTATGATGTTATAACGACGTTTGATGGCATCAAAATTGGCACTCATACACGATTCGCAATTATGGGTCGCAAAAATACAAAAAAAAAGCATACTTTTGCGCCGCTATTAACCCCAAGTAACACGCATCATGTATTGGATTATCTTTATCGTCTTCATGGTTTTAAGCCTGATAGTCAGCAAAGTCCTCAACAACCGCATTGAGCAATACTCCAAGATACCACTCTCCAGCGGACTGACTGGCAAGGAGGTCGCCGAGAAAATGCTGCGCGACAACGGAATCTACGATGTCAACGTCACCTGCGTCCAAGGAAAGCTCACCGACCATTACAACCCGCAAGACAAAACCGTGAACCTCAGCCAGGGTGTGTATGCCAGCAACAGCATCGCGGCCGCGGCCGTCGCCGCGCACGAGTGCGGGCACGCCGTGCAGCACGCCACCGCCTACCGCTGGCTCACCATGCGATCCAACATGGTGCCCATGGTGCAATTCGGCTCCAAATGGTCCCAATGGATCTTACTGGCCGGCATTCTGCTGCTAAGCTTTTCCACAATGCTCGGCCAATGGGTGCTTATCGTCGGCATCGTCCTGTTCGCCCTCACCACCATCTTTTCGCTCATCACGCTGCCCGTGGAGTACAATGCCTCCGCCCGCGCCGTGGCTTGGCTCGACAACACCGGCATCACCTCCGGACAGGAAACCGTCAAAGCCAAAGACGCACTGAAATGGGCTGCCCGCACCTACCTCATCGCCGCACTCTCCTCCCTCGCCACCCTGCTTTATTACCTCTATATCGCTTTTGGTAACAGACGGTAACGGGAAGTTCAGAATTCAGAATTCAAAATTCAGAGTAAAGCTCTCAACTCTAAACTAAAACATCAAATATATGAAAAAAGCATTGACCGCAATCCTCATACTAACCATCTGCTCCGGCATGGCCTCTGCCCAGCAGAATGTGTATCCACTGCCGTTGGACAGCGGTATCTCCGTCAAAGGGAGCACTTTCCGCTATGCCCTGCCAACCACCGCACTCAAGATGACCGTCACCATCACCAGAATCCAAGAGCACAAAGGCTATTATGCCGACTTTGCGCAAAGCCTTTTGGGACTGACCAACGTCATACAAGAGAACAAGACCTATTACCGGCTGGAGAATGTCACCATTGAGCCTGTTGACGTGCCCGACCACAACCATACCTACCTCGTAGAGCTGTCGGCACAGCAGAACAAAGACAACCTGCTGGCTAAGTTGGCCACCGGCAAAGCCTGCGACAAACATCTTGGCCCTCTTACCAGCTACACTACCTACTCTGAACCGGTGCCCGACTTCTTCAAAAACTATTCGGATTTGTCATACACCCAAACCGAGGACGCCTTTGTGGAGACCAAAATCATTGACGGCATCGTGACCCAGGTTCCTGCCAACAGGACAAAGACTGTGTCCAAGACCAGCAGTCAAAAAGCCCAAGAGGCCGCCGATGCCATCAGCAAAAGCCGCAAGGACCAATACAGCCTTATTTCCGGCGAGCAGGAGACCCCCTATCCCGCCGAGACCATAGAAACCATGCTGCAAGAGCTCAAAAAATGGGAGAGTAACTACCTCAGCCTCTTCACCGGTCTGACCACCGAAGACGAGATTGAATACACATTCTATGTCATCCCTGACCGCCAGGGCCTGACACCTGCTTTTTCATTTCACACAGATCGGGGATTGTCTGTGGAGAAGTTATCCGACAATGCCAACACATATTCCGTTGACGTTCAGCCGCTCTTCAATCGCAGCATGGATGTCATGGCCACGAAAGAGGCGTTCTCGAAAGACGCAGGCTACCGCTATCGCAAGGCAGTGACCGCACAAGTCGCCCTGATGCACAACCATAACAAGATTCACGATTTTGGAGCCGTCAACCTGCGGCAACTGGGTGAAATCCAGACGTTGCCCTTGCACCAGGACAAATTGATCATCAAACAAATCGGTTTCGTCTTTTAGCATTTATCCCTCATGAAGAAATCCGGCCTTATCCTTATCGCACTGCTCGCAACCATTCTTCTTGCCGGTTGCAAAGACTACGCTGTCAACAAACTGAAACGGCAGATGAAGCCGTTCGCCAAGTCCTATCTCAAAATAGAAAAAGTGGTGGACTACGATTCTCTGACCATCGATTGCGTGGACACGCTGACCGAGATGAGTTACGCCAACCTCAACATCCAGCTGTTAGGCGAGATGGAGGCCGCCTATCAGGCGCAATATGAGCAAGCAGCACAAGAGGGCAAGGGACAGACACTGGAATACATCAGCCTTTACCTCAACGAAATCAACAATACACGCGCGGATTTTGAAGACCTGCTGGAAAGTGGCAGCCTGAAATCCGAAGGCATCCTGTTGTTCATGGTTTCGGGGCATTATGTCAAAGATAAAGAGCGTGTGCCTTTCATCTTCCTCGTCACTCCGGACAAGCGCAAGCTGCACACATTGGATCCTTTCGGTGACAACCTGCTATACCAAGACGAACAATAGCGATGGATGGCTACCCGTGGGGTGATTCCCGTCGTTTTCACTCGCACAGTCGTTTCATGCAGATGCAGTTCGGCGGGCGCATGCAGCGTGTCGCCATCGATGCGGGTTTCACCTGCCCCAACCGGGATGGATCACTGGGCACTGGAGGTTGCACCTACTGTCTGAACGCCGCCTTCAACCCCTCATACTGCACGCCCAAGAAAAGCATAACACAACAGATTGACGACGGCATCCTTTTCCATCGAAACCGGCGCAGGGAGCCACGCGGATATCTTGCCTACTTCCAAGCCTTCTCCAACACATACGCCCCCATTTCGGATTTAAAGGAAAAATTTGATGAAGCCCTGAAGCATCCCAAAGTACAAGGTTTGGTTATCGCCACACGGCCAGACTGTCTCAACGAGGAGATTTTAGACCATCTGGAAAGTCTGCAACAACGCACATACATAGCCATCGAAATCGGCATTGAGAGCTGCCGCGACGCGACCCTCCGGCGCATCCGGCGAGGCCACGACTTCAATTGTGTGAGGCAGGCCTTTGCAGGCTGCCACGCGCACCACCTGCCCGCGGGCGCGCACCTCATCTTCGGATTGCCCGGCGAGACCCCCGCCGACTGGCTTGCAGACGCTGACATCCTCAACTCCCTACCCATCCAGCACATCAAATTCCACCAGCTCCAGATTTTCAAAGGCACCCCCATGGAAAGCGAGTACCACGAGCACACCGCCGACTTCCATATCTTCGCCATAGATGAATATGTATGTTTTATCGCCGACTTCTTGGAGTTGCTGAATCCTGCCATCATCATTGACCGCCTGGCCGGGGAGGTCCCTCCTCGCTACCTGGCCGTATCACACTGGCACAACATACGCTACGATGAAATCGTGAAAAGCGTAGAGGCTGAATTGGAGCGAAGGAACAGCTGGCAAGGGAAAAAACACGACAAAAAAAGCGGCCACTTCTGATAAGAAGCAGCCGCCCAGAAACATATTAACTATTATTGTTACTCTTTGTGTCTGTATGAGTCAACCTTGGCTTTCAACTCATCCGGAACAGGAATCAGCAACTTCACCTTCAGCTGTTGCAACATGATGTTGTTCTGACGATCGTCCGGGTTGATCTGATAGGCCTTGTCGCTCCAGTCGTGGGCCTTTTGCAGGACCGGCTTCTGAGCTTCTCTCAAGGGATTCATCTCGCTCCACTGTTTGGCATTCTTGGCAGCCTCGATGCGATCTTCATAATCCACCACTTCCATGAAGTAACGATATGCCATCTGACTGTTCAACTTGAACTCGTTAGGGTTCTTGGCCAATGCCTCATTGAGAATTTCTTCTGCTTTTTCGTAAGCCTTGAAGTTGCTCAAGTAGTTGGCACAGTTGATAATGGTAGTCATATCGCCGGGATTGTTCTTCAACATCGTGTCGCAGAGAGCCATCAGTTTGTCTTTCTGACCAGTCATGGAGTAATAGTTCATCTGCGCCTCAATCATATCGCCCTGCTTTTCAACGGGGATGGCGGCAAAGCCCTTTTCGAGAATCTTGCCACAATTGACTGTATCGTTCTCGGCCTGATAGATGTAATACAGTTCAGTATAGCAGGCGGGATAGGCGGCAGGACTGCAAGCGATGGACTTAAGCAACATGTTCTTGTAATTTGCTTGGTCATTCAACTTGCCGTAAGCCAAAGCCAGCTGAAGATATGCTGCAGCAGCATTGTTTTTCACATTAGCCAACTCGTAATTCTTGGCAGACAGAGTGAAAAATTTCACAGCGTTCTGATAGTCACCTTTCTCCTCAGCTTGCACACCCATGTTGTAGAACGGCTCGGCGCACAGTTTCTGTCCGGCGATGGCTCCTAACATACCCGTCTTGGGTTCCACCTTGGGATCCAGCTCCAGAGCCTTGATGAAAGCCTCGTTGGCTGTCAGCAATGCATCAGGATAACGCGGTGTATAGGAAGGATCCGAACTGATTTTCTTTTGGTCCATGTTGTACAGGTTCACATACACATTTGCTTTCATAAGCCAGACTTGTGCGTTGTCAGGGTTGGAAGCCATGCAGCTTTCCAGCAGTTTTTTAGCTTTGGGGGCCTGGTTCTGACGAAGGCACATCCAAACGTCATCCAAGCAGGATTGTGAAAACAGCGTCGTGCTGATCATGAATCCGACGATTACAAGCATTAATTTTTTCATTGTTCCAAGTATTAAAGGTTATTAATTCTGATCTAATTTGATTTATATATCCTATTGTTTTATTTATTCATTACCACTGACACGTTTGATGATGGCATCAATTTCATCGTATTTCGGTGATTGCTGGCGGGCATAAATCGCACGAAGTGTGTTGAGCAGATTCAGATCCTCAGGTTCTATCAATCGCGCTTTCTCGAAATATCCGGCCGCATTTTTCAGATGCTCGTCAGACAAATGCTTGTGTTGGACTGCATTTGCATCATCAGGATTAAACACCGCCAATTTATTATATTGGTTGAAAAGCTGCTCCGACAGACTGTATTCACAGACGCCAAGATTATACAAAACGACAAAATTGCCGGATGACAAGCCATTGGCTTTTTCCAGCAAGCGTATGGCCTCCTCGTATCTCTTCTCCTTGATATAACAATTGGCAAAGTTTACCAGTTCATCAGGATTGGTGATGCTGTAGGAAGGTATGGCGTCAAGCAGGTTTCTTGCCTTGACGCTGTCTTTCATCCAGTAATAGTAATCGACCTCCGCCAGTGCAATACCGGTGTTGGAAGGCAACTTGGCCTTGGCGTTATCCAGAACATTCTTGGCCATCGTAGGATTATCCTCCGCCTTGTACGATTCAATAAGACGGACATAAACGTATGGATTCGTCGAACCATCCTTGACCGCCTTTTCATAATAAGGACGCACGTCATCCTTCATGTTCAGCATTTCCAAAGCGTAGGCATAATAGTAATAAATCTCCCCGTTCATGGGATACTGCGGAGTGCCCATTTCATAGGAGGCGATACTTTTTTCCAGCGTGGTCTTTGCGCCGGCATAATCCTTTGCAATCAACAGGTCCACGCCACGCACCAAAAGAAGGGGGTACAACTGCGGAAGAGCCTCTTTGGAAGTCAACATGTCCATGGCTTCCGCGTTTGCATTGATTTCCTGGGCTTTGGCAAAGGCATCAAATGCTTCCACCGGAGCATCAGGATAGACTATCTGATACGTGGTATCCTTCTGCTTCGCGCCATACTCCTCGTTGGCCAGGAAATAACAGATATTGCCCTTGTAGAGCCACGTCTGTGCTTTGGTGGAAAGCTTTTCATCCTGGACACACAAGTCTATAGCCTCCTTGGCCTTGACAAAATTCTTGTCGTAGTAGTGGTTATAGGCCTTGTTCAGGGAGGGCTTCTGCGCGGTGGCACCCGCCACACAAACGGCAATCAGAATCAGAAAAAAGGCTCTTTTCATCATTTTAAAATATTAAGCTTCAGTTTCAATCATTTCTGCACCTTCTCCGCCTTCACTCATTTCGCCACTTTCACCCAACACTTCCTCTTCTTCCTCATCCTGACGAGGCACCACACAAACAGCGGCGATGATATCATTCTTTCTCAAATCAATCAATTTCACGCCTTGCGTGTTGCGTCCCAAAATGCGCAGCTCGTCCACATGGAGACGGATGGCGATACCGGAACGGTTGATGATCATGAGGTCATCCTCATCGGTCACGCACTTCATGGCAATCAGCTTGCCGGTCTTCTCCGTGATCTTGATGGTGCTGACACCCTTACCGCCACGGTGTGTGATTCTGTAGTCTTCCAAGAGAGAACGCTTGCCGAAGCCGGCCTCGGACACAATGAGAATATGGCTTTCTGGGTTATCTACGCAAAGCACGCCCACGATCTTGTCGTCGGGGCCTGCCAAGGTAACGCCCTTTACACCGGAAGCTGTACGACCCATGGCGCGCATTTCTTCATTTTCCTTGAAGCGGATGGCGCGTCCGGAATGCAGTGCCAGCATCATGTCGCTGTTGCCATCGGTGAAACGGGCAGCAATCAGGCGATCACCTTCACGCACATTGATGGCGATAATGCCTTTCTTACGCGGGTGAGAATAAGCGTCGATAGAGGTCTTCTTGATGATACCCTTTTCAGTACACAGTATCACGAAATGGTTGTTGATGTAATCAGGATCCGTGATGGATGTGAGGTTGATGATGGAAGCGATCTTGTCGTCCTCTTCAATCTGCAGGATATTCTGGATAGCACGGCCCTTGGAGGTCTTGACGCCCTCCGGAATCTCGAACACACGGAGCCATAAACACTTGCCCTTTTCAGTGAAGAAGAGCAGGTAGTTGTGGTTGGTGGCCATGTAGAGATGTTCGATGAAGTCCTCGTCGCGGGAACTGCTGCCCTTGGAGCCCTTGCCGCCACGGTTCTGGACTTTGTATTCGGCCAGCGGCGTGCGCTTGATGTAGCCCAAGTGTGAGATAGTGATAACCACCTCCTCGTCGGCGATGGTATCCTCCACGCGGAACTCCGAAGCGTCAAACTCAATCGGAGAGCGGCGATCGTCACCGTAACGGTTCTTGATGTCCTGTAACTCATCCTTGATGATGCCCATACGGAGGCTTTCATCAGCAAGCACATCTTGCAGATACTGAATCAGTTTGAGAAGCTCATCGTATTCATTCTGGAGCTTTTCTCTCTCCAAGCCGGTAAGCTGGCGGAGACGCATCTCCACAATAGCCTTGGCCTGCAAATCGGTGAATCCCCATTTCTCCATCAGTCCATTCTGGGCCTCTTGCACCGTCTGGGAAGCACGAATCAAGGCAATCACCTCATCGATGATGTCCAAAGCCTTGAGGAAACCTTCCAGAATATGAGCACGAGCCTGGGCTTTCTTGAGGTCGAATTGGGCACGGCGGATCACCACCTGGTGACGGTGCTTGACATACTCCGCAATCATGTCCTTCAGATTCAGCGTCATCGGGCGGCCGTTCACCAGCGCGACGTTGTTCACGCTGAATGCCGACTGCAGGGCCGTCATCTGATACAGCTTGTTAAGCACCACTTCGGGCACCACATCCTTGCGCAGGTCATAAACGATGCGCGTGCCGTTGCGCTTGTTGGACAGGTTTTCGATATTCGTGATACCCACTATCTTGTCATCCTTCACCAGCTCAACGGTGTGGCGAATCATGTCGGAAGGGTTCACCATGTACGGCAGCGAGGTCACGATGATGCGGTTGCGGTTCTTGTCGGTTTCGATCTCCGCATGGCCGCGCATCACGATCCTGCCGCGGCCGGTGTTGAATGCCTCCTGCACGCCCTGCACGCCGTATATCACACAACCCGACGGGAAATCGGGGGCTTTGATATACTGCATGAGTTCCGGTATGGTGATTTCATTGTTGTCGATATAGGCACAAATGCCGTCGCACACCTCACGCAGGTTGTGCGGGGCCATGTTGGTGGCCATACCCACCGCAATGCCGGAGGCCCCGTTCACCAGCAAGTTGGGGATTTTGGAAGGCAGCACGGTCGGCTCCGGAATGGAATCGTCAAAATTGAGGTTCATGTCCACGGTGTCCTTCTCTATGTCGGCCACCATGTCTTCCGCGGATTTGCGGAGACGGGCTTCTGTGTAACGCATGGCGGCGGGGCTGTCGCCATCCACAGAACCGAAGTTACCCTGTCCATCTACAAACGGATAGCGCAGCGACCACGGCTGGGCCATGCGGACCATGGCGTCATACACGGCAGTGTCGCCGTGCGGATGGTACTTACCCAACACCTCACCCACAATTCTGGCAGATTTCTTATAAGGTTGAGAGGAGATGATGTTCATGTCCCACATCGCATAGATGATACGACGCTGTACGGGCTTCAAGCCGTCACGGACATCCGGCAAGGCACGAGACACGATAACGGACATGGAATAGTCAATGTACGCCGTCTTCATCTGATTCTCGATGTTCACTTGCACGATTTTTTCTCCTAAAGTTTCTTCTTCTGTCATTTTGTCTATTTTTAGTTTCCTCTAAATTATTGTTAATCAAATAATTATTTTTTGCACAAATAAGGCACGAAAATACTAAAATTTTTGAATTTCCGCCATTGTCGGGTTCAATTTTTTTACTCCATCATTTTTTTGTACTTTTGCGCCAAAATTTTGAAAAATGGAAATCAAGTATTCTGACGAGATGAAATACGCGCTGGAGGAATCCAGCAAAATCGCGGCATATTATCACTCCCCTAACATCGGCATTGAGCATCTCACCGTGGCCATCCTTCGGTATCCCAACGAGAGCACCACGAAAAACCTGTTCAATATATACCGCATTGATGTAAACGCCCTTCGCACCAAAATCGAAGAGCTGATTGACAGCAACGAAAACAAGGTGGAGATCGATGCTACCCAACTGAAATTCAACACACAGACCGACAACACATTGCGCTTATCCTACCTGATTTCGAAAGAATTCAGGAGCGATGTGGTGGAATCTTATCATTTCATCCTGGCCGTATTGCGCGACGGGCGCAACGACGCTTCCAACGTGGTGAAAATGTACCTGACACGGGCCGGTCTGTCGTACGCTTCCTTCTCCGCAGAGGTAAAGAAGGAGTTGAATATGGGAGCAGGCAGGACCGAATCGTTGATGGCTCCGGAGGACGACATTGACGAAGAGGAAGACCGCCGGTTCTCGGCGCGTGCCGCGAAGGACAGCGCAAAAGGGTCGGCCACGCCCATGCTGGACAGCTTCGGCAAAGACCTCACCAAGTTCGCCGCCGAAGGCAAGCTGGATCCTGTGGTGGGCCGCAAGAAAGAGCTGGAGCGCATTGCCCAGATCCTGAGCCGCCGCAAGAAAAACAATCCCGTGCTCATCGGCGAACCCGGCGTGGGCAAGTCCGCCGTGGCGGAAGGCCTCGCCATGAACATCGTGCAGGGCCACGTGTCCCGCACCCTGATGAACAAGCGCGTGGTGAGCCTCGACATGGCCTCCCTGGTGGCCGGAACCAAATACCGCGGCCAGTTCGAGGAGCGCGTCAAGACCATCCTCACCGAATTGGAAAAAAGCCCCAACGTCATCCTTTTCATTGACGAGCTGCATACGATGGTGGGCGCGGGCAACTCTCCCGGCAGCATGGACGCCTCCAACCTCTTCAAACCCGCCCTGGCGCGCGGCGAACTCCAATGCATCGGCGCCACCACCCTGGACGAGTACAGGGAGTTCATCGAGAAGGACGGCGCACTGGAACGCCGCTTCCAGAAAATCATCCTCGACCCGACCACGCCCGACGAGACCATCGAAATCTTAAACAACATCAAAGACAAATACGAAGACCATCATCTGGTGAGATACAGCGACGACTCGCTCAAAGCCTGCGTCACCCTCTCCAACCGATATATCTCCGACCGCTGCCTGCCCGACAAGGCCATTGATGCCATGGACGAAGCCGGCGCACGCCTCCACATCCAGAACATCCACGTCCCCGACGAACTGCTGGAAGTCGAGAAAGAGATTGCCGACTTCGAGAAACTGAAATCCGAAGCCATCAAAGAGCAACAGTACAACGCCGCCGCCGGATACCGCGACCAAATCAAACAGTTGGAAAACAAACTGAACGACATCAAGAAGGTATGGGAAAACCAGTCCAACCTCCAGCGTCCGACCGTCACGGAGGAAACCGTCGCCGAAGTGATTGCCATGATGACGGGAGTGCCTGTGCAGCGCATCGCCAAGAACGAGGGCGAGCGCCTGATGCGCATGGCCGATGAGCTAAAAGGCACTGTCATCGGACAGGATGACGCCATCATCAAAATCGCCAAGGCCATCCGCCGCAACCGCGCAGGTCTCAAGGACCCCAACAAGCCCATCGGCACGTTCATCTTCCTCGGCCCCACTGGCGTGGGCAAAACATACCTCGCCAAAGTGTTGGCGGAATATCTTTTCGACTCACAGGATGCCATCATCCGTATCGACATGAGCGAATACATGGAGAAGCACACGGTGTCGCGCCTCATCGGTGCGCCTCCCGGATACGTGGGCTACGAAGAGGGCGGCCAGCTCACCGAGAAGGTGCGCCGCAAGCCCTACTCCATCGTCCTGCTCGATGAAATCGAAAAGGCCCATCACGATGTCTATAACGTCTTGTTGCAAGTATTCGACGAAGGCCAGCTCACTGACGGCATGGGCCGCAAGGTCGATTTCAAGAACACCATCCTCATCATGACCTCCAACATCGGCACGCGCGAGCTCAAGGACTTCGGCACTGGCGTGGGATTCAACACGGAGGCAACCAAAGCCGCCCAGAACAAGGTCGAGCACGGCATCCTCGAAAAGGCCCTGAAGGCCAACTTCTCGCCCGAATTCCTCAACCGCGTTGATGATGTCATCTACTTCAACAGCCTGGGCAAGGACGAAATCATCAAGATTATCGAAATCGAGCTCAGGAAGGTCATCGGCCGCGTGCAAGACCTGGGCATTGAAATCCATGTCACCGACAAAGCAAAAGAGCATCTCGCCGAAGCCGGCTGGGATGCCAACTACGGTGCCCGCCCGCTCAAGCGTGCCATCCAGAAGCACGTGGAAGACCTGCTTGCAGAAGAAATCCTGAACCAAACCCTGCCACAAGGTTCCGTGGTGGATCTGGATTACGATGATCTGAAAGAGGAGATTGTCATTGTCAACAAACAACCCATCGCACAATAAACCCGCACCATCATGATCGAGTTACAGGAAAAGATACAGAAAATCAACACGTTCATCTTCGATTTTGACGGAGTATTGTCGGATGGCAAGATCTACGTGCAGCGCGACGGCGAGCAGGTGCGCGCCACCAACGTCAAAGACGGCTATGCACTGCAATACGCGCTCCGCAAAGGGTATAATGTGGCCGTCATCTCCGGCGGCTATGCCGAGTCCATGCGACTGCGCTACAAGGACTTTCCCGGCATGGAAATGTATCTGAAAGTGCATGACAAGATCCTGATGTTTCACGAATATCTTGCGAAACACAACCTGCAACCCGAGAACGTGCTGATCATGGGGGATGACATTCCCGATTACAAGATGATGTTGCTGGCCGGCATCAAGTGCTGCCCCGCGGATGCGTCTGAAGAGATTCTGGACATTGCCGACTACGTGTCACCGCGCCCCGGCGGCAACGGAGCCGTCCGCGATGTAATCAAACAAGTGCTTTCCGCACATGGGAAATGGTTCAATGACGACGCCTTCGTATGGTAATAATCTCTTAATCTTTAATCTATTAATCTCTAAACTCTAATCCCCACATGGGCTGTCTCTTCACCGGCATATTCAGTTTTATTTTCGCCATCCTCGGATTTATGATCTCTGATTGGCATGGTGCCTTTATCGGATTTCTGACCGGTGCCTTATTGGATTTCATCTTTGGCAGAAATAGAATACGTGTTGACAGACATTATTACAAATCACAGGATTTCACCGAGCACGAACTGGTATTGGCCGCATACGTGGCCAAAGCCGACAACAACCGTCTGCTGCGTTCCGAAATGGAATACGTGCGCCAGTTTCTGGCCAAGACCATGTCGTCGGAGCAGCTCTCCTCTGCCATGCTCCGGTTCAGGGACATCCTCAACTCAGACATTGACATTCAGAGTGTGTGCGCCGACCTCCGGCAGCACGCCACCATCTATGAGAAACTGGTCATCCTGCAATTCCTCTTCGGCTTCTCCCAGGCTGACGGATCCATGCGACAGGAGGAATTGAATGCCATCCAATACATTTCCGACTTGTGTGGCATCAGCCGCAGCAACTTCGAGGCCGTGAAATCCATGTTCGTGGGTTCCTACTACGGCGGATACCAGCAAACCTATGGCGATTATACCTACGGGGGCAACTCTTCCTACAGCAGCAGAACATCCCAAGCCACTTTGGAGAACGATTACAAAATATTGGAAGTCTCCCCGGATGCCACCGACGACGAGGTGAAGAAAGCCTACCGCGCCGCCGCAAAGAAACACCATCCCGACAAAGTCAGCCACCTGGGCGAGGATGTGCGCAAAGCCGCGGAAGTCAAATTCGCCCAAGTGAATGAAGCCTACGAACGCATCAAAAAATCCCGTGGAATGAATTAAAATTAACTTTTGTTTAAATATTTTTCCACAGAATATTGCACTTTCAGATTTTTATTCTATCTTTGCGCCGTTTTTGAAAGCATATCCATGAATGCAGACTTTAGTCTGCAACAATTTATTTATTAACCATTTAAAAAAACGAAAAAACTATGAAAAAGCAAGACTTTCTCAGTTACATTCTGTTTTCATTGGCCGTGATTTCCGGATTTATTCCGTCGGCAGCGCAAGCTCAACGTGTCGTTTACGAGGAAAATTTCGGCATCCCAACCGCCAACACACTGGTGCAAAACTACACAGGCTGGCAAAACCAATCGGTCATTTACACGGGTGACGGCACCTGTGACATCCGGAGTTCCAGCGCATCGAACAACTACGGCATGGCCTCCGGCGGCGGCAACGTGATGATCAACGACACGGTCAAGTGGTTTATGGTGTCCGGCCTCAACACCGCCGCCGACACAAACCTGTCTCTCTACTGCGGCCTGCGGAAGACAAACGCCGAGAATGGCAGCAATCTGGTGGTCGAAGTCTCCGCCGACAGCCTTCAATGGACACGATTGCACTTATCGGACACGCTACCCACTGGAACCGGCACATCAGGATGGTACCGAGTGCGCTACCCCGGAATTCCATCCTGCGCCAATCTTCATATCCGGTTCTCCAATCTGGCACATGTGGATTACCGTATTGACGACCTCGCGCTGGTAGTTGGAGAAGAGACTGTGCTGGAGACTGTGGCCAAGCCGACCTTATCACCAGGAGGTGGCACCTACTACGAGCCCCAAACCGTCAACATCACCACATCCACGGAAGGGGCCGTGATATACTACACGATGGACAACAGTGCACCAACCGACCGCGCCAACCGCTACGAAGGCCCTCTTACCATCAACTCAAATTGCACGGTCAAAGCCGTTGCCACGAAGGAAAACATGTACGACAGCGAGGTCGCCACAGCCTCTTACACCATCCTGGACACCAACTCTCTGGTGATCCTTCCCTTCGACATTTCCGACAACAGCAACTCCACCCACACCGACATTCTGCAGATGAGAGGTTTCAGAGGCTATCATTTAGGAAGCTCCTACTCGGATGGTTCCGTCAAATTCGAATCCTCGCACGCAGGCGAAGCCAGTTTGGTCGCCCATCTGGACAGTGCTCCGGAGACCCTGGTTTTTGAGCTGAAAGGCAAAAAAGGCGGATCCAACCCGTCGGCGTACGAAGGTGTCACCTTCACGGTCAGCCATTCCGCCGATGGCCAAAACTGGACTCCATTAGCCTCCATCTTCGGGGATGACATATCCTTGGACAACTTCACCCGATTCTCCTATACCATCCCTGATCACGGCGCCAGATACATCCGATGGACATTGCAGGCCTCCAACAAAGGGAACACCCAGCTCAACAACATCAAAATCACAAAGCATACCGACTCGGGAGACAGCACTGCCGTAGCTGACTTCAATCCAGAGACCTTCGGCATCTATCCAAACCCTACCCAAACCCAATTCAAGATTCATCTGGGGCGCACTGAGGTCCAATCCATGACATTATACAACCTACTCGGGCAAGTGGTGAAGACCTGGGAACACCCTCAAGAATCCCAAAAGTTCACCATTTCAGACATCCCTTGCGGCACGTATATTCTGAAAGCGATCACCCCCTACGGCACCATCCAGAAAAAAATGGTCAAGTATTAAAACTCCCAAACCGTTTACAGCCGGATGATTTCATGATTCCAAAATCCGGCTGTAAATTTTTCTATTGCAGTTGCCTCCGTTTTTTGTACTTTTGCGGCCTAAACGCAAACGATTATGAAAAAAACGTACGCAGCATTCTTGTTCCTGGTGGCAGTTGTCACATTGTGTTCCTGCACCAAGACCGAGAAGAATTATTATCCTGACGGACGGCTTCAATCCATCATCCACTACAAATTCGGAAAGGAGACCGGGAAAAGCGTGTACATGTTCCACAGCCCCAACACGATTGAGATAGAAGTGGAAATGAAGAAGGGCAAACGCAACGGCGATTTTTATCGCTATTATGAAAACGGGAACCTGGACACCTATTGTGTCTATGTCAACGATTCTATAGAAGGAAAGGAGGTCATGTACTCTCCCAACGGAGAAAAAACCCAAGAGACATTCTATGTGCATGGTAAGAAAGATGGACCGCACAAGCAATTCCACTACAACGGGCAGATCAAAGCGGAAGGAATGTTCAAGAACGACATGTTCGATGGGGACTGGACATATTACGATGAACGCGGCGTTATTGTAGGCGAAGGACACTTCAAAAACGGAACCGGAGAGTTGCTCGCCTACGATGCCATCGGCAGGACCAGCAGAATCACTCACTATGTGCACAACCTCAAGGATGGCAAGGAAATTTACTACAATCCTGCCGGAAAAGTGTACAAGGAGATTACATTCAAGCAAGATCGCATTGTATCACAACACATTGATTCCACATTGATACCCTAACCATGCGCCGGCTTGAGTTCTTATTCCTTCTCTGCCTCCTTCTGGGCATTGTCTGCACCACGACGGCTCAGAACAACCGCAAAATCCAATACAGGGCGGACATTGGACTATATGACGAGGATTTCCTGCCCGGGGCTCAACGATTGATCGGGCACGTGGCATTTGCACAGGATAATATCCGAGGCTATTGTGACAGCGCATATCTATACGAAAGAGACAACTATCTTATCGCATTCGGCGACCGGGTGAAGATTCTGGTGGGTGACTCCGTGATCCTATACGGTCGCAAGGCATATTACGACGGCAACCTCAAGATTGCTTCCATCGCACGCAACGTCAAACTGGAGAAGAAAAAATCTTACCTTTTGTCAGACAGCTTGATATACGACCTCAACCTAGACATGGGCTACTACCTGACAGGCGGGAGGATATTCAACGGTGAAGACACCCTCACCAGCCAGACCGGACGTTACTACACCAAAACCGACGATGCATACGGGAACGGCGATGTGCAGCTCAAGAGCAAGACCTACCGAATGGACTGCGATTCCTTGCGTTACAATGCACAAAGCAAAATTGCCTTCTTCATCTCCCCCACCCACCTGTTCTCTTCCGAAGACAGCAGCGAAATATTCACCAACAGAGGCTGGTACGATACCGAACGGGAAAACGCGCAACTCACCGGAGATGTGCAGCTATTCAACCAAGCACAGAAGCTGTTTGCCGACTCCGTGCATTATTACAAGGAACTTCAGTTCGGACGTGCCTGGAACAATGTCACGGTCGTGGATACGGAACAAAACTACATTCTCAAGGGAGATTTCGTCGAACATCATGAAAACGGAGGGTTATCCATTGCCACCGACAGCGCGCTGCTGGTACTGATCGACAACAACGATTCCCTGTATCTGCATGCGGACACTTTGAAGATTCTTTTTGACAGCAGCCAGTCTGCGCAATGGATGGCCGCATACAACAAGGTGAAATTCTATCGCCAAGACCTGCAAGGGGCCTGCGACTCGCTGATGTATTTGGTGGAAGACTCGCTTATCACCATGTATTACAATCCTGTGGTCTGGTCGGAAGAGTACCAGCTTTCTGCCGACACCATACACTTCTCGATTTTGGACTCCTCCAACATGAGAATCGACCTCTGCAAGTCCGGCTTTATAGTCGGCGGACTTTTCGAGAACACAGAGTTCAACCAAATCAAGGGCATCAACATCACGGGATACATCCGCGACAGGGAGCTATACCGTGTGGATATCATCAACAATGCCGAGTGCATCTACTACTTGCAGGAAGAGGACAGCTCGCTGATCGGCATCAACACCTCTATCACCAACGAGATGTGCATCTTTCTGGAGGATAACAAAATCAGCCAGATAAGGTTCTACGACCAGCCCGACGGCAAGATATATCCTGACCAACAATTGGAAGATAAAAGCCGCCGTCTTCAGGATTTCAGGTGGCTGGATGAATACCGTCCTTACAAAATATCCGATTTGTTCATAAAGCCGATCCCCAGGTATCGCGTTCAGGAATAAGATGGAATAAAAAAGCACCCTTCAGTGAAGGATGCTTTTCCAAGTGGAGCCGGCGGGAGTCGAACCCGCGTCCAAACATGCCGCAAGATTGCTTTCTACAAGCTTAGTCTTCGTTTGCTTGTCGGCCACCGCATGGTACGAGACAAACCTCACGGCAGCTTATCTTCTGAATTTTCGCTCATGCGTCGAAGCACACACTCGCTATCTGTCCTTTTATGACACTTCTGACCGGACGTTGGACCGAAAAACTTCCGGGGAAGCGCCCGCGGCTACAGACCTTGTCTGCGCGGCAGGATCCGCAACGGTTACGCTGCGAATGCATAAGAAGTTTCGCCGTTTATTGGCATTGAGGGTTAACTTTTAACGGAATCGGCCCACAAACTCCGGCCTGCTTACAATCCCCCGAACTTGCTGTCAAAACCAAACGACCCCGGAGGAATGAAAGGGGATGGTTACTTCACCTCCCCTTTCAGTTGTAATATCACTCTGTCGGTATTGGCATTCGACAACACCGTCAGGCGCTTGCTGATCAAACCCGTATGCTTGGCTGTATAGGTGGCCTTGATCGTGCCTTTCTTACCAGGCATTATCGGCTGCTTGGACCAATCCACGGTGGTGCAATCACACGAGGAAATCACATCGTCCAGAATCAACGGCTTCTTGCCAATATTCGTGAACGTGATGGTTACGGTCTTCACATCCCCGACCTTCAACGTGCCGAAGTCAACAGTAAGCTTGTCAAACTGTATCTCAGCACCCGTGCCTTTGTACGGGGCAGTTTTAGTAGTCTGGGCTTGCAAAGCGAAAAGTCCGCCTATCATCAAGCACAGGATCATCAACCTTTTCATTGCTGTTTGTTTTTATTAGTTATTCTCTTTGAGCGGAGTGGCACCATTGTCAGGCGCTGCCTCGACCGGTTTGGCGGAAACATTGCCCTTGATGTTCAACACCACGCGGTTGTTGACCGCATTGGATTCCACCGTGATGGATTTGTTGATGGCACCCACACGCTGAGTGTTGTATTTGACCTTGATAGTGGCCTTTTTACCCGGAGCGATAGGATCCTTCGGCCATTCAGGAACCGTACAACCGCAACTGGAACGACAATTGGTCAGCAGAAGATCGGCCTTGCCCGTGTTCTTGAACACGAATTCGCAAGTACCATTGTCACCCTGCATAATGTTGCCATAATCATGAACCAATGTTTCAAAGGTGATTTCAGGTTCTTTCACCTTCTTGTTCTTATCCGTATTGGCATCCTGCGCAAAAGCGGAAAACACAAAAGCTGTTACGATTAATAAACTAAGTACTTTTTTCATAACTGATATTTTTTTTGATGTAGTAATTATGATTCAAAAAAACAGTGAAGAGACATCAAAGCGCTCTCCGAGTTTAACCCATGTTGATTTTTTTCCCCGCAAAAAATTCCACTGCCAGCCTGTAGCTATCCAACCCGAAACCAGAGATGAAGCCCGCACAACAGGAAGAGAGCACGGAATTCTTTCTGTATTGCTCACGTCCGAATAGATTTGAAATATGCACTTCCACCACCGGACAGGACGTGGTGCGCACAGCATCCGCCAATATCACGGACGAATGCGTATAGGCACCTGCGTTGAGAACGACACCTTCGTAACCCTTCGCATTGGCTACCACATTGGCCAGGTCGCCCTCGTTATCAAACTGAAAGTAATCAAACTGCACATCCGGATACAGCCTTTTCAGCTCAGACAGATACGACTCGAAAGAAGTCGAACCATAGATATCGACTTCGCGCGTGCCAAGTTGCTGCAAATTCACTCCGTTCACTATCAGAATCTTCATTATTCGCGTATTAGAATAAAAACATCCTCATCGGGTTTGTGCATATTCAAGTGCTCGCGGGCATATTTCTCCAACAGCACGGAATCCGAGGAGAGTTGCTCGAAAGTGTAGGCATTGCCCACCTGATTCTTGGTATAGACAATTTTCTCTTCCAGATTGTCGATCTTACGTTTCAGCTCACGATGCGTTTTGATGTTGTGGTCGGAGATGAAAAAGAAGTAACACAAGAACAACACGAGTGTCACTCCATATACGATGATATACAGTTTAATATTGTTTTTGTGTTTCTTCTCTTCTTCCATAACGCTTAACGGGCATAATTAACCGAACGGGTCTCGCGGATAACCGTGATTTTGATCTGTCCGGGATAGGTCATTTCATTCTGAATTTTCTTGGAGAGATCCAAGGAGATCTGGTTCACCTCAGCATCGGAAACCTTCTCAGCGCCGACGATCACGCGGAGCTCACGGCCGGCCTGGATGGCGTAGGTTTTCACCACGCCGGGGTAGGTCAAGGCAAGATTCTCCAGATCGTTGAGACGTTTCATGTAGGCTTCCACCACCTCGCGGCGTGCGCCAGGGCGAGCGCCTGAGATGGCATCGCACACTTGGACGATGGGCGCGATAAGCGTGTTCATCTCCATTTCATCGTGGTGCGCACCGATGGCGTTGACAATCTCCGGGCGTTCCTTGTATTGCTCGGCCAGGCGTGCGCCGAAGAGAGCGTGCGGCAATTCGGGTTCCGTATCGGGCACTTTGCCAATGTCGTGCAACAAGCCCGCGCGACGGGCTATCTTCGGGTTCAATCCCAATTCCGCTGCCATGGCGGCACTGAGGTTAGCCACCTCCTTGGCATGCTGAAGCAGGTTCTGTCCATACGAAGAACGATACCGCATCTTACCGACCATACGCATCAGCTCATGAGGCATGTTGTTAATGCCCAAATCGATACAGGTGCGCTTGCCCAGCTCGGCAATCTCCTGCTCAATCTGCTTCTTCGTCTTGGCCACCACCTCCTCGATTCTGGCAGGGTGGATACGGCCGTCGGAGACCAGCTTCTGGAGGGAAAGGCGGGCGATTTCTCTGCGCACAGGGTCGAAACTGGAGAGCAGAATGGCGTCAGGGGAATCGTCGATGATGACATCCACGCCGGTCAGGTTCTCCAGGGTGCGGATATTACGTCCCTCGCGACCGATGATACGGCCCTTGATTTCATCATTCTCAATGTTGAACACGGAAACCGTATTCTCGATGGCTGCTTCCACGCCGGTACGTTGCAATGCATTCACCACCACCTTCTTGGCTTCCAGGTTGGCGGTATTTTTGGCCTCGTCCACAATGTCTTTAATCATGACCATGGCGTCAGCCTTTGCCTCATCGCGCATCAGTTCAATCAGTTGAGCTTTGGCTTGTTCGGAGGTGAGTTCGGCTATAGATTCCAGTTTTGCCTTCTGGATGGAAGTCTGTTCATCCAATTCCTTTTGTTTCTGGGCAGTAGCTTGCATTTGCTTGCTGAGGTTTTCCTTCAGGGCAGCGTTCTCGGCAGTCTTTCTGTTCAATTCCTCCATTTTCTGGCCCAGCGTGTTCTCTTTCTGCTTGATGCGATTCTCCGCTGCGGAGAGTTGCTGATTGCGGTCGTGCACGGTCTTCTCATAGTCGCTCTTCAGCTGCAGGAACTTCTCTTTAGCCTGCAGAATCTTCTCTTTTTTCAGAAGTTCGCCATCCTCTTCCGCTTTCTTCAACGCTTCTCGACCCGCTTTGGTGAGTTGGTTTTTAAGTAGTGTGTAGGCGATTCCGAGGCCAGCCGCAATGCCGACCACGATGCCTATCAAAATCCATAGTACTGTCATATTATGTGGGTTTTAGTTTGTAAAGTTATTAAGGTTTGTAAAGTTTATAAAGTTATTTAGTTAAATTTTTTGCATAAAAAAAACCGCATAAGTTCCATAGGGTTTCGAAAAACTCCTAATAGATATGGATGAAGGTGCCGGCTCACTTCGCGCTTCCCCGGGCTGCATGCAGCCATCCTTGCGGATTCGGGCCTGTTCTAGGCAAGTCAAGCGTCCCCTTCGTTTGATAATGTGTTGAGTTTAACAAACGTATCTGAACTTATGCGGGATGGGTTATTTCAAAGAACGAATTAATCAACTTCAAATTTGTCTGTCAGCTCTTTCAGCGACTCCATCATCGGCACCACTTCCTCGTCAAAACCTTTGAGCCGTTCCTCGTCAGCCAACCATTTCACTACAAAATCGACCAATATCTTGGATAACAAGTCTTGTTGGTCTGTATATGTCCATTTTTTAGCAAATTCCAAAAAACTGTCATTGATTATCTTTTCCGCCTCACGGAAGTAATGCTCCCATTCCTTCTGTATCGTGATCGTCATGGGGCGTTGCGCCACCTGAATCGTTATCTTTATGCGATCGTTCTCCATGTTACTTGTTCGTGAGCAGGCTTATACACTTGTCAATCTCCCGCACCCAATCGTTTATTTGCTTTTTTGTCTCTTGTTTATCTTTCTTATTAAAAACTGTTTTAGTTACCACTATTAATTTTAATCTTTCCGTCAATTCATCTATCTGACCCTGCATCTCTTTCTCTTTCGCCTTCAATGCCTCGTTCTCACGTTTCAAACTCTCATTATACTTCTGCAAATCAGACAGTTTCAACAACGCCGCTTTTACATTATATTCAATCTTGTTATATAAACTTTCAAACGATGCCATTGATTTTATATTGACGTGCAAAAATACAAATTTTAGAGTGATATGCAACCATCATTCCCCCCTTAAAAAATTCTTTTCCTGAAAAACCAATATATAAAATTGAATGTCAATACGTTATAATATAAAACCAACATTCCTTTGTGATAAAATTCAAAAAAAATCAGAATTAAAATTGAGTTTATCAAAAAGATTGTATTTTTGCAGCATTAAAATAACTGAATTATAAACACTAAAAAATAGGAGACCTGCTATCGACATTAATCTACTTTCTTAACATTAACACATAAAGAAAGGAGTTTTCTATGAAGACCGTTAAACTTACAGATAACGAGTTGATAGCCAGTTATCAAAGCGGAAACGAGCAAGCATTGAAATCATTGATAGCACGCTATGAAAAGCGGCTATTCTCTTATATTATGCTTTCCGTCAAAAACAAAGAACTCGCGGAAGACATTTTCCAGGACACTTTCATCAAAGTCATCAACACCATCCGGTCGGGCAACTACCATGAGGAGGGCAAGTTCTTCCAGTGGGTCATGCGTATCGCCAACAACCTGAAGATCGACTATTACCGGAAAGTGCAGCGGATGCCGATGTTCGACAACGGCGACAACGAGTTCGACATCTTCGACATCATCAGCACGCATGAGGACTCTGTCGAGCAGAAGATCATCCGAGAGCAAATCTACAACGACCTGCACCGCATCATTGAGTATCTTCCGCAGGAGCAGCGGGAGGTGCTGGTCATGCGCATATACCAGGATTACAGTTTCAAGGAGATTTCCGAAATCACCGGTGTGAGCATCAACACCGCATTGGGCAGAATGCGCTATGCGCTCATCAATCTCCGCAAGATCATCGCCAAACACAGGGTTGTCATCGAATAACCTGGCTAACAGACAGTATTTTCGCCTTATACAGGCTGCAAAGTTCATCGTAAAGAAAAAAAACGTACTTTTGCAGCCTGTAATTTTTATATAAACTTAATTAAACTATATGGCAACAACAGCTGATTTTAAAAACGGACTTTGTATTGTGTACAACAACGAGATATGGACCATCGTTGAGTTCCTGCACGTGAAACCGGGCAAGGGAAACACCTTTGTACGCACCAAACTGAAAAACCTCAAGAACGGAAGAGTTCAGGAATTCCGTTTCGACGCCGGTATCAAGATCGAACTCGCCCGCGTAGAGCGTCGTCCGTACATTTTCTCCTACAAGGAGGGTGCCACCACATACAACTTCATGCATGCTGAGACTTTCGAACCGCTCACCATCGAGAAGGACCTGATCAACAACCCGGACCTGCTGAAAGAGGGCCAGACCGTGGAAATCATGTATCACACCGACACCGACACGCCGCTCACCTGCGAACTTCCGCCTTTCGTCGATCTCGAGATCATCGAAGCTGACCCCGGTATCAAGGGCAACACCGCCACCAACTCCCTGAAAAGAGCCGTTGTGGAGACGGGCGCAGAGGTTTATGTCCCGCTGTTCATCAACGCCGGAGAAAAAATCAAAGTTGACACCCGTACCAACAAATACTCTGAAAGAGTCAAGGAATAATGAGGTTCCAGACACCCATTTCTTTAGATGAGGTCATCCGGCTGATCGGACATCCCGTCAACATTTTTGGCCACACTGACCGCATGGTTACCGGCCTTAACGAGTTGCATTCGGTTGAGGAGGGCGACTTGACTTTTGTGGATTGCGACAAATATTATACGCGCGCCCTACAGAGCAAGGCGACCTTCATCCTCATCAACCGCACCGAGATGCCCTGCCCCGACGGCAAGGTGCTGATCTTCACCGAAGATCCTTTGATAGACTACCTGAAAATTGTGGAGAACTTCACGCACTTCACGCCACAAAGCACCAACATCCACCCGACCGCCGAAATCGGCGAGGGCACGGTGATTCAACCGTTGGTCTTCATCGGCGAGAATGTGAAAATCGGCAAGAACTGCCTGATCCACTCCAACGTCAGCATCTATGCGGACACCGTCATCGGCGACAATGTGGTCATCCATTCCAACAGCACCATCGGCGCAGACGCCTGCTATTTCCAGAAACGGGCTGACCGCTGGGTGAAACTGAGCTCTTGCGGCAACACGGTCATCGGCAACGATGTGGAAATAGGCTGCAATTGCTGCATCGACAAGGGCGTTTCCGGCACCACCTACATCGGCGACGGCACCAAGTTCGACAATTTGGTGCAAGTGGGCCACGACACCCACATCGGCAAACGCGTGCTCTTAGGCGCACAAAGCGGCATCGCCGGCTGCACCTACATCGACGACGACTGCAAGATCTGGGCCAAGGCCAGCGTGAACAAAGACCTGTACATCGCCAAGAACACGGTCCTGTACGCCCTCTCTGCCATCGACAAGAGCGTACAACAGGAGAGCACCACTCTCTTCGGCGTGCCGGCCATCGACGCGCAGACCAAGTGGAAGGAACTCATTTACGTGAAGAATCTTCCAAAACTGTACCACGATGTGGAAGAATTGAAAAAGAAATAGTCGGGAACAATCTTTCTGAAAACAACAAAGGCACCTTTTCGGGTGCCTTTTCTTTTGTGTGATCTGTACAAGATTTGAACTTGTGACCTCTTGCCTGTCAAGCAAGCGCTCTAAACCAACTGAGCTAACAGATCATTATGTCTCTTTGTCAGCGGAGAGACTGGGATTCGAACCCAGGAACCGCTTTTGGCGGTTACACGCTCTCCAGGCGTGCGCCTTCGACCACTCGGCCATCTCTCCTCCTTTTGAGGGCGCAAAAATACACTTTTTTTCTAATAACGCCTATTTTAAAAACTCAATTTTCTCATTTTGTCCTAATTCATCTAGAACTTGCTGAATATGAGCTACTAAAACTTTCGACAAATTCTGCACGCGCTGCCTCCAGACCACAATATCCACATCCAGATTGTCGGAAACAATCTTGTAGGACACATATTTTTTGCCATAATCCTGCGCAAAGGAGATCAAGACGGAGGATTCCATGTCAAAGCAATCGACTTTGGATTTGATTGATTCGAGGTGATTTTCTGTAAAAACTTCCGGGGACACGAAGCAGTCGGAGGAGTACAACGTGGCATTCTGCACCTGTTCATCCGCCTTCAAATCGAAATGGAACGGCAGCATCTCTTCTTCATAAAACATGGAACTGCCTGAAAGAATTTCCCGAATACTCAGCACGGTGCCAACGGTTCGGTCGTGCGAACCCACAGAGCCGATGTTGAGCATGACGAAATCCTCATCTTTGTGTTTTTCCATGAAACGGATCATGGCGCGGGTGGTGTTCTCGCGTCCGATACCGGTAAAGTTCACATGGTCGGCAAAAGCACCAACCTCATCGGGGACAGCAGCAAAAAGGGCGATTTTCATAAGACAGCAATTACAGTTATACAATTTTAGGTGGCAAAAATACAAAAAAACAAAGAGGAAACAATGGTTTCATGCACCTTGCCGTCTTTCGGGGATGCTTTCTTTTAGTGTCCGCATTTTTCGTACTTTTGCGGGTGAAAAAAATCATTTGACCAAAGTAATTTATTCACCAATGACATTGCTGTCCACTGAAAAATCGAAATGGTTCTTTGAAATTACTGTAAGTTAG